>Ga0207667_10000117_pt1 | contig 127391 bp, 119 predicted proteins | sample KBSCornC52_FD_184301 | JGI IMG/M metagenome (GOLD analysis project Ga0207667, IMG submission 184301) | Corn rhizosphere microbial communities from Kellogg Biological Station, Michigan, USA - KBS Corn C5-2 (SPAdes) (version 2) | ecosystem: Host-associated > Plants > Roots > Rhizosphere > Soil ... | reverse complement strand
GCCTTGAGAAAGGTATCAATAGCCTGTTGATTTTTACCGGCTTCGCGGTAAGTGATCCCCAGTTCATTTAAGATTCTAACATTGGTTGGCTCTATCTGCTCTGCCTTGAGAAAGATATCAATAGCCTGTTGATTTTTACCGGCTTCGCGGTAAGTGATCCCCAGTTCATTATAGGACGGTAAATGTTTTGGGTCGACATCTATTGCCTTGAGAAAGGTATCAATAGCCTGTTGATTTTTACCGGCTTCGCGGTAAGTGATCCCCAGTTCATTGTGTGCTTTTATATCATCGGGCTTGATTACCAGTAATTTAATAAAGGTATCAATAGCCTGTTGATTTTGGTGATTTAACCTGTAAGCCATGCCAAGTTCATTGTAATAAGCCATTTTATCGGGATAAACTTCTATTAGGCTTTTATAATTTTCTAATAGTATTCTTTACATTATCCTCAATTAAAGATTTTACATCGTTAATATTAAATCTCCTGTCAACTCTTTGACCAAACCACTTTAACTCAGATAAGCTCGTTCTTTTATAATGTAAAATGGCTGATTCTAAAGTAATGGAATCAAGCGCTCCCAGGTCGAAAAGTCGATTTTCAAAATATTCACCTATTTGTTTGTGTATAAATGCCTTTTCAATTAGCTTATCATAAGCATAATCTTTTATCATTGCGTGGCTATTAAATAATCCTATCTCATCCTGCCAGATAAAATTCCGCCTGTTTACAAGGGCGTTAAAAGCCTTTTGATTGAACGCCGGCAATTTTCTTATTAGTTCTTTAGGCGAAGCACTAAACAGCGCGCTGAATTGAGTTAGCAGATCGATTTCTTTTGCATCTCCTTTTTTAAATATATTGTCGAGCAGCCGGCCACTGAATTTTTTGCCTTCCTCATCTTTTTCAGCTTCAAATTTTGGCAAATCGGATAAGATGGAGTCCAAATCGTCTTGTGAAGCCAGGTCAACGATTAGTTGGCCGCCTAATGGATATCCTTGCGCTTTTTCAAATATTTTTTCATAATCCTTTGCAGATAACTCTTTGTTACGTGGGAATTCATTGATTTCCTTTTTAAAGTCGATGTAGTTTTGAATTACCGTAATAAAATCCGTTTTATTCAAAGGGGGAATAAGGTATTTAAGAAATGAAAAACCTGTATTATCCAATTCTTTTGGCACTGCCCTTGACACCAACAGGATTTTTCCTGAAGGGACGCTTGCCATTTTGGGCAGCATATCCCGTATCTCCAAATCTGTTGTCTCATAAAAATCATCCAGGATCAGAAAAATGTTTTGTTGGCAAAACTCATCTAAAAAATACTTTTGTCTTTCCTCTGCGATCTCAAGATGTTGAGGATAATTTATTCTACAGGTTTTGAAAAGCGATTTCAGATTATAATTCCCGGTGCACTCTTCATGCAGTAATAAAGGGTTTTCATAAGATTTTCTGCAAATGTCAATTAAATGTGATTTTCCCATTCCTCCGACACCATACAACAGCATAAAATGCCGTTCAGGGTCATTTAGAAACTTTAAGACATCATCTATATTTTCTTTTCTTCCTATGTATTCTGACGAAAACCTTTGATAATAAGATATCCCTGTATTTTTTGTACGGACCAGTTCCTTAATTTCTTTAAAATCTGCTTCAATCCTGTAATTCAGAGCCCCGATGAGACGGCTGAAATTTTCGTTTATATGCTCCTTTGCGGATATTTGAAGTGTAGTACCTATGTGATGAATGAATTCTGACAAATAGCTTGTAAGCTGGGTTATTAATGAAAGATCTTCCCTGGCTGATTTAAATCCTTGTGGGTAATTTTTGGCATTCAAAGATTTTTCCAAACTTTTCTCATTTCGTCGCCAATATCGTTGTAAATCGTTGACTAACTGATCCCTGGATTGGATCCCGTAAATTCCTTTTAGCGATGAAAGCGTAATTGGAAACACACTGATAGCTAAACTACCTTTGTGAGCCATATACGAAGCCTCAATCATGCAATTTTCTCTGTGCAGGTACCTGTCTCCTACAATTGCGATTACGTACCCCCCTGTCCCGATTCTTTTCAGAAAGGCCGGAAGATTATCTAGGTATTTTAGATAATCCGTATCCTTCACTATCTCATAACCCAAAGAAAGTAGTTTAAGGCATAGCAGATTAACCACATCTGCTTCTTCCGAACCACTTTGGTCCCAGGCATAAGAGATATAAATTGGCGGTAAAGGAAACATCAATGCCTTATCGTTTAGGGTTTGTTTATTTGTAAATGTAACAATAGTATGTTTGATAATTTACAAAATATCATCTCCTGAATTACGATTCTTTCTCAGTCAGCGGTTGTACATCCCCTCCGTCTACTAATTAGTTGTGCAGCGACCGCCCAACCGCTGTGGTACCAGATGTACCTGATTTTTGGTAATCAAAAATAGTTAACCTTTTAATAACCAAAATTTGCTTATTTTACCTGCTCATTCCTTATTCACGGTTATATGACAAAAAAATACTTTACCCTTCTTATTGTATGCCTTTATTTAAACGTTAATGGGCAAACTGTCGACCGTTATTTTCAGCATATCCGCAATAATGCTGCGAAGCTAACGGCATTTTTTGCTGAAATGCCAAAGGGCGGCGACCTGCACCACCATTACAGCGGCTCGGTGTATGCCGAAAGCTATATTAAATGGGTTGTTGAAAAGGATTATTTTATAAATAAAAGAACGCTCGATGTTGCAGAAAAGGCCCCGAACCGGGATACCATGTGGAAAAGCTTTTCGCAATTGGCCAAAAGCAGGCAGCTGGATTCCATCAAGTTTGTGCTTATCCAAAAGTGGTCTGTAAAGGACTATAATGGCGTAAGTTATCCGTCGGATAAGTTGTTTTTCGACACTTTTTCAAATTTTGGCGTTGCCAGCAGGCTCAATTTAGATAGCGGCTTACTCGAAATTAAGAAACGGGCCGAAGTTGAACACGTCAGCTATATCGAAACCATGTTTACATCTTTATACAGCCCCGTTAATACCGCAGACCTGAGCTCGCAATTTAACCCGCAGCTGGAAGACCTGCAAACAAGGAGGGACGTCGCCGAAACGCAAAAACAGCTCGCAGCTTTATATACGCAGCTGATAGGCCGCAATATTATCCCGTCTGCCGATCAGTTTTGTGCCGATGTGGCCCGCCGGCATAGTTCCCTGCACATTGACGACAGTACATTTACCATGCGCTACCAAACCTATGTGGTAAGGGTGCTGCCGCCCACAGATGTTTTTAAATCGCTGGTACTGGCTTTCGAAGCGGCCAACAGGAGCCCGCTTGTCGTGGGCGTAAATATTGTAGCGCCCGAAAATAACGAGGTGTCGATGCGCGATTACTGGCTGCATATGCAAATGTTCAAGTTTTGCCATAATAAATATCCGGCGGTAAAAATTGCCATGCACGCGGGGGAACTATGCCTCGGCATGGTTCAGCCCGAGGAACTCACATGGCACATCGGCGCCGCGGTTTACGACGCCGGCGCACAGCGGATAGGGCACGGCGTGGATATGCCCTACGAAAAAAATTGCTATAGTTTAATGGCTTATATGAAGCAAAAACATATCGCCGTCGAGATCAATTTATACAGCAATGAGTTTATTTTAAAGGTTAAGGGCGACCGCCACCCGATTACCTTATATAAAGATTTTGGCGTGCCCATTGTTATTTGTACCGATGATGCGGGCGTGTTAAGAAGCAGCCTCACGGAGCAATATGTATTATTGGCCGCGAGGTACCCGGCATTCAGCTACAGCGATATTAAAAAGCTGGTTTACAACAGCATTAATTACGCATTTATTGAAGAACCGGCTGTAAGCAAAAAATTAACAGATGGCTTAAACAGGGATTTCGCGCGTTTTGAAAAGAAAATTCTCGCTGTTAGTAAATAAATTTTTCGTTCCACACAGCTTTTGAAGAACGGGTTGACTCCTTAGCATTAATTAAACAAAGTGATAATTAATATTAAATCATACGGCCCCATATTTTTTGGTATAGCTTTTATCAGCGTGCTCTTTTCGTTTACTAACGGCAACAAAACATTAAAAGGAGACCATAGCCGGCCAAGGATCGTGAACATCATCAACTTTATCCGCCTGCTGGAACCACGGGATTCCAGCATTACCGAGGACGTGCTTTATCAAACGGTTGTTAAACAAATAGCTATAATGAAAAAGTATAACCTGGGCGGTACTTTTTTATTGCAATACGACGCCTTAATAGATCCGCGTTATCAAAAACTATTAAAAGGCCTTTCGCGCAATTCATTTGAAATAGGCGCATGGTGGGAAATACCCCAACCCCTGGTTGAAAAAGCCGGCTTAAAATGGCGGGGGCGCTATCCCTGGGACTGGCGCGCCAATATTGGCTTCTCCACAGGGTACACGCCCAAAGAACGCGAGCAACTGGCCGATGTTTATATGAGGGACTTTAAAAGCATATTTGGTTACTATCCCAAATCGGTTGCTTCCTGGTTCATTGATTCGCACACGCTCGGCTATCTTTACCAAAAATATCACATCGTTGCATCGGCCAATTGCAAAGACCAGTATGGAACTGACGGCTATACGCTTTGGGCCGGTTACTGGAGCCAGGCTTATTATCCCAGTAAAATTAACTCCTATATGCCTGCGCAGCATGAAGCGAATCAAATCCCCGTACCCATCTTCAGGATGCTGGGCAGCGACCCTGTTCGCCAGTACGACAACGGCCGGGGCGCCGGCAGCCAGGGCGTAGTAACGCTCGAGCCGGTATATAAATTTGGCGGCGGCGATTCCACCTGGGTAAACTGGTATTTTAAACAGTTTGTTGAGGGCGAGCCGATGGCATTTGGCTATACCCAGGCCGGGCAGGAAAATTCGTTTACCTGGGGTGCCATGGCAAAAGGGTTTGAACTGCAGATGCCACTGATCGCCTGGCTCAGGGATCAGCACAAAATCAGGGTGGAAACACTTTCAAAATCAGGTCAATGGTTTAAGGCCCATTATAAAGTAACCCCTGCAACCTCGGTGACTGTAACCCGCGATATAGACCGTAGCGACAAAAAAACCGTATGGTTTAACAGCCGGTTTTACCGGGCTAATTTGCTGTGGGAAAAAGGCGCGCTGAAATTCAGGGATATCCATTTATTTAATGAAAAGCTGCCGTCGGTGTATGAAACGGTAAAGGCCACTTCTGATGAATGTTCTTTTTTTACATTGCCTGTTGTAGATGGTTATTTATGGAGCAATGCGCAGCAATTGGCCGGCCTTAAATTCGAAGCTATCGTTAATAGACAGGAAACTTTTTTAGAAGGCGGCGACCCAGCGATAACGAGTCCTGTCCCTGGCAAGCTGCATATAGTTTGGCTGCTAAAAGCAGGCTATGGCATGCTTGTGATTGATATGGATGAACGGCAAATAAAGATAACGACAGCAGGCGGCAAACCGGTAAATTGGTTCCTGGATCTGACAGTGGCTGACAAATCAAAATTGCCTTTTATAACAATCGGTCAAACCCGGGTAAACTGCAAATTTCAGGGGATGAATTATTTCTTGCAGGCCATAAAAGGCTCTTTTGTAAAATCGGATGGAAATGAAGTTTTTAAAATTTATCCTGAAAAAAGGACTTTAATTTTAAATTTATCAGGCAGCGGGAATTAATATTCGTTTAGTTTGTTTACGCGAGTGGAATAATTATATGCGCCATTTTTAAGGATAGATATTGCGCTTTCAGCAAGTTCTTCAGTTAGACCGACGGAAGGACTTGTGAGAACCAGGTTGCTCTTAATGTTACCAGGTAAAGATGTTTAACTCAGAAAAATCCAGATTTATGTAAACCATGTGCAAACCCTTTTTTTGAGTTCTGCTTTATTTCCCCTTGTTCTTTGTGCCTTTTTTTGTACACTTTCCGGTTAAATATCAAACATGGCGCCGTATGGCATAGATCAATTCGTCTAAAAATTCACCGTTTTTAAACAGGCTTTTTTCGATACTTGCCTCCAGATTGAAGCCAGCTTTTTCAAGGACCCTTTGGGATGCCTTATTTGTGCCAAAAGGCCTCGCAAAAACCCGGTTTATATCATAATTTTTAAAAGCAAAGTCTACCATTTCGCCGATTGCCTTTGTTATGACACCCCGCCCCCAAAAAGGTTCGGCCAACCAGTAACCAAGCTCAACATTTTTTCGGTGGATATCGGATTGCGGATGAATACCAATACCGCCTGCCACCTCATCATTGATAACTATAGCGAAAATATGGACTGGGGTATCCTTATTTGCAAACTCTATAAAGGCGCGGCCGTTTTCGGCTGTATAGGGATGGGGAAATGCATCCGTTAAAAACTTGGCAACGTTGAAGTTATTCGCATGCCTGACGAGGCTTTCCAGGTCATTTAGTTCGAAGGGCCGCAGTTTAAAATCCATATTTTTATTGTTTGGCTTTTTGCAGGGCCTCGTACCGCTTTACCTGGTCATCCGATAGCAGCATCCTTGTAGCCAGGCAGGCTTGCAAAATGGCATTTCTGAGCTCGCCCTGGTACAGACCGTACCGGTTGGTGTAAAATATCAGCGAGCCGTTGTTCAGCCGGTTATATTTAAAAATGCTGTCCAATGTCCGTTCGTTATTTATAATAATTAAGCCCATCTCCAACTTTTTACGTTTCAGTTCCTTAGCAATGGCGCTGATCTTTGTAACCTGTATCGGGCTTAAATTTACCTGTTTTTTTTCTTTTAACACCTTATCAGGCAACGGATAATGGTTCAGTTCGCCGGCGAGCGACATGCCATAAATATCCTCGCCTTTTATCAGCGCATCATATTGTTCCGGACTTAAAGTTTTCAGAGGAGAATGTTTTGCGGCGCTGTCGGCAGGCGCTTGCGCGCTGGCTGCAGTATAAAACAATGCAATTATAAAAGCGGTAAACAGTAATTTCATAAGGCTTATTATTTAAACTGCAATTATAAGCTTTGTTAATTAATAAAATAAGATTTGCTTAAAAATTAACAGGCAGTTGTCATAAGGCTTTTAATTTATCCGGTCCGCAGCGCACTATGATTAATATGATTTCATGAAACCCATCGCGGAAATGTTGGGATAAATTTCCAATGATTATTTTCCTTGTAACAAAACAATATAAAGCCGTTTCCGCACAAACCGCCGCATTTTGATACGAAATAAAAAACAGCCCGTTTACCGTCGGTGGCTATTTCAGAAAATTCAACCATTACGGCGCGTTTCGAATAGTGATACTGGAAGGCTGCCCAGCTTTTTCGGAAATCTTTTACTTTTATGAAAAATGCATCTGCATCCTCGCTCCTTATCATAACCGTCTGAAGTTTTTTTGAGAATTTATTTTCAAGCACGAATTCGCTTTTGCTCTTTTTATCCAATTGCTCGAGCAGCGGCATCCAAAGCGTATCTTTTTTCAGCGTATCTGCAAAAGATCGGTACATGAATTTTACGTCTGTAGCCGACGCCTGGTCACCACTTAAGTAACCTCTTAGTTCCGCTATTATATTCCTGATTTCTACCGTGTCGTATTTCCGGATGTAGTCAGCCGATTCCTTTACGACAAAATACATTTTCTTGTCTTTTTCCTTCTGGTAATTTTTCAGGCATTGCGAATAAATAGCATAGTCCTCCTTTGATGCCTGGGCAAATACCAGAGAGGGAAAACATACCGCTGCGACAATTAATATTTTAATCATGCGTCCCAAATGTGCAAGGCTTGTAAGAATTTCCATTTCCCTTCTTTCCTGTCAAACAGTACCAACCAGCCATTGCCGATCCCGTCCCAGATTCGTGAATAATAAAAAACTGCATGATCGCTGTCTTTTACAATTTCAGAAACGCTAATCAAGTAAGCCGGTATGGGGTACTTTTTATGAAACCGCTTCCAATTTCTAAGGAGATGTTTATTGTTGTTGAAATAATGTGCGTGTTCCCGGTCACTCATAACCGATAAATTCAGCTCGGGTGAAAATTGATTTTTTAAAATGTATTGCGATTTCATTTTTTGATTTAGAAGGCTAACCAATCCAATCCAGGTCGTATCTTTTCGAAGGATAAGTACAATCGAATCGCAGTGATAATCAAAAAGCGAAGTATAGTCACCTTTTGCAAAGTTCCGCAAGTCAGCTATAACATTGGTTAAGTCTGTTCCATACTTTTTTCCATTGTCGACCGACTCGCACACCACAAAGTTGGCTTTTCCTTTCAAATCAGTCTTTACCCTGTTTAAATATTTGGAATAGATTTCATAATCTTCTGCGGTCGGCTGCGCAGAAATCAGACAAGGTAAGAGTACGAGGAATAGCATTAGCAACTTCATACCTACAACTTAAAAAATATCGTTTTCCTGTAAAGAAAATAACACAAGCCCCACTCCAAACCAAAAACACAAATCGCAGCGGCAAAAGCTTTTATAAGTCCGCCTGCACCAACCCAGCTTAAAACCCCATTTGAAATACTGCTGATATAACCGGTAAACCACCTGTCGCCAACAATTTCAAAAAACAGGTAAATAAAAAGGGAATTCATGCCTACAATGGTAAAAAATTGCCAGTGTTTACGATGGTCTTTTACATCGATCCACCAGTACGAAAGCGTCAGGAACAGCAAACACCATCCCAGCGAAGCAATGGTAAACGAAGTAGTAGCAATTCGCTTAATAATGGGTGTTATGCCAAGAGCATCTAATCCATAACCCAACACAAGGCAAATGGCGCCCCAGAGTAAGAGCATTTTAATTTTTTCTTTGTTATTGCTCAGCAAAAGCTTCCCAACCAGGGCACCAGCGATGGTATGCACTGCGGTGGGAATGCAATTTATAGCCACCCAGCCGCCGGGGTTAATTTTGTTCATCAACACGGTATCGATATAATTGCCGAAATTGTGCTGGTCGGTAAAGGGCATATTAAAGCCGGGCACATTCGTGAAGCGGTAAAGTACTTCGGTTAACAGCAACAGCCCGATGCACACGCCTATCTGCGCCATATTGCTCCACCTGAAAATAAGGAAGGCAACCAGCGTTGTAAATGAAAGCTGGGTTAGTACGTCCCATAACTCAAAGGATAAACCTTTTGGCCGCACGGCATAATCCAGCACGCCCCAAAAGAACAGTAATGCGCAGCGTTTCAGTGTTTTTTTAAAGGACTGGCTCCAGGTAACGCCGTTTTTCCACTGCTTATTGAGCGAAAACGCCATGGAAACCCCGGCCATAAACATAAATGCAGGCTGCACCAAATCCCAAAAGTGCAGGCCATGCCACGGATGATGTGTAAACTGGATGATGAAATTATTAAATGCTTCGCCTTTTGAATGCTCGTACAGATAGTCGTACAAGCCCGTTGATTCAATGGCAAGCAGTACCATGATAAAGCCGCGAAGAAAGTCGAGCGACAGTAAACGCCCGGATATAGGGTTTGAGGTTGTGTCCATATTTAATTAGGTTTACAGATTAAATATAGAGATAATATTTCTATTTAAAAGGCGGCGGCAACAACGCGCGATTTATTTACCTTTCACCTTTAGGCTTTTACCGTCCTTCTTCCCCTCATTCCCAATCCTTTTCAACGTAAAATAAAACCGGCTTCCATCGCCTATTTCGCTTTCAACGCCTATCTTACCCGCCTGTGCCTCGATAAAGTCTTTTGCTATGGCAAGGCCAAGCCCGGTACCGGTTTGCTCACCCGAGGCGCCGGGTACTTTAAAATACCGGTCAAATATCCTCGCCAAATACCGCTGGTCTATCCCGCGGCCATGGTCACGTACCGAAAACTCAATTTCATCGGCTTTATAGATTTTAACATCCAGGTCTACCGCCGATTTTTCGTGGCTGTACTTTATGGCGTTCGATAAAAGGTTGATTAAAACCCAGGTGGTTTTATCCAGATCAGCCTGTACATCGGGCAGGTTTTCATCGCATTGCACATTAATGGTCACCTGTTTTTGTTCAGCAGTGGTTTTTAACGCCTTTACAGCATAGTCGACAATGTTTTTTGGATGGGTGCTGCCGAAGTTCAGCTGCAGCTTGCCGGTTTCCACCTGCGCCATATCCAGCAGCTCGCCGGTGATCTGGAGCAGGCGGCGAGCGTCTTCGTCGATATTTTCAAGCAGCTGCCGTTGTTCGCCGTTCACTTCGCCGATGCGCTCGTCTTCCAGCAATTTAAGGCTCATTTTTATGGACGAAATGGGCGTTTTCAGTTCGTGCGATATAGTTGCTATGAAATTAGTTTTCGCCTCATCCAACTGCTGAAACTCGGTGATATTTTTCAAGATGATCACCTTGCCAATAACTTTATCCTTACTCATTACCGACAAAACCTCTTTGGTATAATAGCTTTCACGGTTATCGGCATAAATCTTCATCTTGATCTGGTCGTTAACCAGCAGGTTTCGCAGCAGATCGTTTTCAAGGGCTATATCGGGGGCGTATTTGCCATTGAGTTTATCTTCGGGCAGGCCTATCATGGTGCAGGCTACCTCGTTGGCAAAAATGACGAACGATTTTTCATCCAGCCCTATAATGGCATCGTGCATGGAGTTAATGATGGTTTCGATGCGCTTTTTTTCGAATAATATACTTGCCAGGTTGCTGTGCTCATACTCATCCAGCTTGCGCGTCATGGTATTAAACGCATGCCCCAGCTCGCCAAACTCATCGTTCGATTTAAAATTAAGCTGCTGGTGATAATTGCGTTTCGAAACCTCTTTTATACGTTCTGTTAATTCTTTTATCGGGTTAGCAATATAGCCCGGAAAATTTACCACAAAGCTAAAGGCCACCAAAAACAGGAATGATCCGACAAATGCAACCAGCAAAGTCGCCTTGCTTGCCGTTGCTTTTGTAATAGCATCTTTATGCTCTATGGTATTCATATTTATTTGCATGATGCTATAGACCAATCTTTTTATTTCGCTGCGCAACTGCAATGTTTTCGCAGCATCGTTACCAAATAATTTTAGCTGGATGTATTTGGACCGCAGAGAATCTGTTAGCTGCTGTTCGCCGTGTTCGGTAATATTGTGCTCCTGTTTAACAAGATTATCTTCAATAACCTTAATCTCTTCTTTGTTCAACGCACCCCGGGCGGCGTCTATCGCAACCCCAATATTTTTCATGTACTGGACAGTTTTGTAATTGTCCTTCAATATATTTTTAGCGTCGTCGGACAGCCGGTTGAGATAGTAAATCGACAAACCGCAGCAAATAAATGCGAGCAAAAACAGGAAGCTAAAGCCAAGCCGGAGTTTATTTTTTATAGTCATGATAGTATTACAAGGTCGATATCTGTTTTCGACATTTTATTTAATAACTGTGTAAATACCGCCGTTTTGAGTACCAGCTGGTAAAATTTAAAATGGGGCTTGCCGATGCAAATAGTGGTAATATCATATTTTTCAGCCGTTTCCCAAATGCTTTTCGCGATATTGTTGCTTTTTACTTTCAACACTTCGGCGCCCAGTTGCGTTGCCAATTTCATATTGTTTATCAGGTGCCGTTGCGAAGCAAGGTTAATTTTGTCGCTGCTTTCGTTGGACGTTTGCACATAAAGCACGTACCATTTTGAATGATAATAGGATGCCAGCCTTGCTGTTTTACGGATAATTATCTTAGCCGACTCCTCACTTGTGCTGATGCAGGCTAAAAAAAGCTCGGGGCGCAGCTTTATATTTTTCGGAACCTCCGTATATATTTTTCGTTCTACCTGGTTTGCCACCTCCCGCAGGGCCAGTTCACGCAACTGCAATATCCGTTCAACCTGGAAAAAATTGTTTAAGGCCTGCTGTATCTTTTTTTCATCGTATATTTTCCCCTCTTTTAATCGTGCGACAAGCTCATCGGCAGTAAGGTCAATATTCACTACCTCATCGGCCATTTGTAAAACCTTGTCGGGGATGCGTTCCTTTATTGCCGCACCGGTTATTTTTTCCACCTCTTCGTTCAGGCTTTCAATATGCTGGATGTTTATCGCGCTTATTACATTGATGCCGGCGTTTAAAATATCCACCACATCCTGCCAGCGCTTCTCGTTTTTACTGCCCTCAATATTGGTGTGGGCGAGTTCGTCAACTACAACCACTTCAGGATGCATATTGATGATGGCGTTCAGGTCCATTTCCTCCAGTTCCTTGCCTTTGTAAAAGAGCTTACGGCGCGGTATCACCGGCAATCCATCCAGCAATGCTTCTGTTTCATTGCGGCCATGGGTTTCGATATAACCAATCTTTACATCGATGCCGTTACGAACAAGAGTGCGCACTTCCTTCAGCATCCGGTAAGTTTTACCAACGCCGGCGCTCATGCCGATATATATCTTAAACTTACCCCGCCTCGACCGCTTTATCAGATCGAGAAAATGTTCGACGGATTGTTCTTTGTTTTCTTCTGGCATAACTCAAAAAAATATGTCATTCCGGCGATAACGAGAAAACATTTCGAAATTGCTCGCCCACATGCAGGTCCGAAAAGTTTTCGCCCCGTTCCTCGTCAAAATGACAAATATGAACGATTTCATTTCCGCATTTCATCCAAAGCTACATTCATTTTCAATACATTAACTTTTGGCGGGCCAAATAAGCCCAATAAAGGCTGCTCGGTATTATCGTCAATTATTTTATTTACCTGTTCAACAGAAATATTACGCGCTTTAGCTATGCGTGCCACCTGTACCTTTGCCCCTGCCGAAGAAAGATCGGGGTCAAGCCCGCTGCCCGATGCTGTGACCAATTCGGCTGGGATATCTCCGCGCTTTACGTCGGGATTATGTTTTAAAAATGTATCGATACGGCCTTTAACATCTTTGTTCAGGTAATCGGGATTGGAAGGGCCTTTGTTTGAAGCTGCCGAGGCATCGGCCTGGTAATTTCCAGAGGAAGGACGCGACCAGAAATATTTATCTTTAGTAAATTTCTGGCCTATGTTGGCATAGCCAACTACGCGCCCTTTGTATTCGACGGTAACGCCGTCGCCATGTCCCGGTGTAAATTTTCCAATGCCAGCTATAACCAGCGGATATAGGCCCGATAACAGCACCAATAGTATGACAGTTAACTTTAAGGCCGGTAAGAAGTATGTTTTCATGTCTTTGAGTTTTAAGATTTGAGACATGAGATTTGAGATTTTGAAACGTTTAACTTTTTTGTCTCAAATCTCATATCTAACATCTCACATCTATTAATTATATTAATATTCCTACTACTAAATCAATTAATTTAATACCAATAAACGGAACGAGTATTCCACCCAAGCCATAGATCAGCAGGTTGCGGCGCAGTAGTGCACTTGCCCCAATAGGCTTATACGCCACGCCGCGTAATGCCAGCGGAATAAGCATCGGGATAATAATAGCATTAAATATAACCGCTGATAATATCGCCGATTGCGGGCTGTGCAGGTCCATAATGTTCAACGCTCTTAGCGCAGGTATCGAAACCATAAACAGCGCAGGCACGATTGCAAAGTACTTGGCCACGTCGTTAGCTATAGAGAAAGTGGTCAGTGTGCCGCGGGTCATCAGCAGTTGCTTGCCTATCTCAACGATCTCGATTAGCTTGGTAGGATCGTTATCCAGGTCGACCATGTTGCCGGCTTCCTTTGCGGCCTGTGTGCCGCTGTTCATGGCAACGCCTACATCGGCCTGGGCCAGTGCGGGCGCGTCGTTTGTACCGTCGCCCATCATGGCTACCAGTTTCCCGCCCTGCTGCTCCTTCCTGATATAGTCCATCTTGTCTTCGGGCTTTGCTTCGGCAATAAAATCGTCCACACCGGCTTTGTTAGCAATAAATTTAGCCGTCAGCGGGTTATCGCCCGTAACCATCACCGTTTTAACGCCCATTTTACGCAAACGCTCAAAACGTTCAGCAATACCGGGTTTTATAATGTCCTGCAGTTCAATTACGCCGAATATCTTTTCATTTTGCGATACTACCAAAGGTGTACCGCCATTTGATGCGATGGTTTTCACATTCTCTTCAACATCGGCGGGGAATGTATTACCGGCCTTAAGCGCTATGTCCCTTATGGAATCAAAAGCGCCTTTACGTACACGTAAACCAACCGGAGTATCCAAACCGCTTGAGCGGGTTTCGGCGGTAAATTTTATAAACACCGAGCCTTCGGGCACTTTAACTGACACTTTGGTTTTACCCTGTTCGCCCAATTCAACTATTGATTTACCCTCGGGGGTTTCATCAGCCAGCGAGCTTAAAACGCAGGCGGTAATAAAATCTGTCTCGTTAACGCCACTTGCGGGATAAAAATTAGTGGCCTTACGGTTGCCGATAGTGATGGTGCCTGTTTTATCCAAAAGCAGGGTGTCAAGGTCGCCGGCAGTTTCCACCGCTTTACCTGATTTGGTGATCACATTTGCACGCAATGCCCTGTCCATACCCGCAATGCCGATGGCCGATAAAAGGCCGCCGATGGTTGTGGGGATTAAACAGACGAACAATGATATAAATGCCGCTATAGTAATAGGCGTATTTGCATAGTCGCCGAAGGGTTTCAGCGTAACGCATACGATCACGAATATCAATGTAAAGCCCGCCAGCAATATCGTTAACGCAATTTCATTCGGCGTTTTCTGGCGCGATGCACCTTCCACAAGGGCGATCATTTTATCCAGGAAGCTTTCGCCCGGCTGGGTGGTTACCATTACCTTTATCCTGTCCGACAGCACTTTTGTGCCACCTGTAACAGATGACTTATCACCACCTGCCTCGCGGATCACCGGGGCTGATTCGCCTGTGATGGCCGATTCATCAATAGTGGCAATGCCTTCGATGATCTCGCCGTCCGTTGGGATATTTTCGCCGGCTTCGCAAATGAATACGTCGCCTTTTTTTAAATGCGAAGACATTACCATTTGCTCTTTGCCATGTACCAGCAAACGTGCCGGTGTTTCTTCGCGGGTTTTGCGCAGACTTTCGGCCTGCGCTTTGCCGCGTGCTTCTGCAATTGCCTCGGCGAAGGTGGCAAATTGAACGGTAAGATATAAAACAATAAATACAGTAAGGTTATAAGCAAAGCTCCCCTGGTCTTTGTTGAACAGCGAGAAAACCGTTACCACCAGCATTACAGCTGCGCCGATCTCCACGGTGAACATCACCGGGTTGCGGAATAGTAAGCGCGGATTAAGTTTAATGAAAGAATGCCTGAAGGCTTCTCTCACCTGGTCGCGCTGAAATAATATATTTTGATTTGCTCTCATGATTGATTCTATTTTATTTTTAATTTTTAGCCTTTCGTCGCCTCACCCCAACCCCTCTCCAAGGGAGAGGGGCTTTCAGCTTCGTCCTTTTAGAACCCTCTCCCTTGGAGAGGACAGGGTGAGGCAATCGGGTTACTTAAGTGAAAAATGTTCTGCGATGGGCCCTAAGGCCAAAGCAGGGAAAAATGCTAATGCTGCGATGATCATAATAACGGCAAATACCATCACGCCGAAAGTAGCAGTATCAGTTTTTAGCGTCCCTGCCGACTCGGGTATAAACTTTTTATTGGCCAGTAAACCTGCAATTGCCACAGGGCCTATAATAGGCAGGAAACGTCCAATAAATATAATCAGGCCGGCGCTTACGTTCCAGAAAATGCTATTGTCGGCAAGTCCCTCATAACCCGACCCATTATTGGCCGCACTTGAAGAATACTGGTACAACATTTCCGAAAAGCCATGATTGCCGGGGTTGTTTAACCATGCTGAAGGTTTTTCGGCCCAGTTGATATTGGGAAAATGAACCAGTACGCACGAAGCGATAGCAGTGCCCGCTAAAATCATGAATGGATGCAGCAAAGCGATGAGCGAAGCAATTTTTATCTCTCGCGCCTCTATTTTGCGCCCCATAAACTCAGGTGTTCGGCCAACCATAAGGCCGGAGATAAACACTGCGATAATAATAAATATGTAAAAGTTGAGGTAACCAACGCCAACCCCTCCGTAAAAGGCGTTGATCATCATATCAAAAAGCTGGCCCAAACCCGACATTGGCATCATGCTGTCATGCATGGCATTTACCGACCCGTTTGAGGTTACGGTAGTCGATATGCCCCAATAAGCAGAAGCAGCAGCGCCAAAACGCACTTCCTTACCTTCCATCGCTCCGCCCGGCTGGCTAATGCCCATGCGTGCGATAGCCGGATTTCCGTTAACTTCGGCATTGATGGACGTGAACTGCATAATTAAGAAGCCGGCAGTCATTACGCCGAAGATTACCCAGGCCAGTTTCTTTTTGTTCAAATAATAACCTAAAGCGAATACCAGCGCAATAGGAATAAGGATAATGCCAATGTTTTCAACAATATTGGTGAAGTAGTTCGGGTTTTCAAGCGGGTGCGCTGAGTTAACACCGAAATAACCACCCCCGTTAGTACCTAATTGTTTTATTGCGATGAGACCGGCAGCCGGGCCCCGCGAAACATGCACGGTATCGCCTTGCAGGCCTATCACCATGTCTTTACCTTTGTAACTGGTCGGTGTACCGTTAAAAGCTAAAATAATAGCCACTACGAAACTTAAAGGCAGCAGCAGCCTGGTGATTGTCTTGAGGAAAAAATCCCAGAAGTTACCCAGCTTATCGGTCACTTTATCCTTCATCGCCTTAAATACGATCATCATCGCTGCAATACCGGTGGCCGCGCTGACAAACTGCAAAAACATCAGCACAAATAATTGTGTATAATAAGTTGCGCCGGTTTCGCCCGAATAATCCTGCAGGTTGGTGTTGGTGACGAAACTAAGCGCAGTATTAAAAGCCAGGTCGGGAGTCTGGCCTGGGTTTTTATCGGGATTTAAAGGCAAATGCGACTGGAACAGCAGGCAAAAAAAGGCATAAAATAACCACAAACAATTTATGGTTAGCAGAGCTTTTAAATGCTGTTTCCAGTTCATTTCCCTATTGGGGTCGATGCCGCTGAACTTGTAGATCAGCCTTTCCAGCGGCGCCATAAAGTCGAGCCAGGTCTTTTCACCTTTAAATACCTTGGCAATGTATTTGCCCAGGGGTATGGCCAGCGCGATTGTTGCCAGGTACATGAAAATAATACCTAAATATTCAGTATTCATAATGATTGAATTTTTAATAGTTTAAAATTTTTCGGGTTTTAGCAGTACATAAACCATATAGATAAATACCGCGATTGATATGATGAAAAGTGCTACCATGACGATTAGATTTTTTCGAAATAATTAACTGTTTTGAAAAAGAGCCAGAATATGACTATGAAGCATAGTACATAGGCGATTGTGAGTATGACATCCATTTTTTTTGTTTTTAATTGTTATAAATTATAGCGGGTTAAGGGTTTAATATTTTAATTTTCAAATACACCAAACAGGCCATCGCAATTACAAAAAGCCAGAAAAAAACGATAGCGGTTATATCTTTTAATTTGTGTTTGGAAAGCTGTTTTTTCATGACTTCCTCCGGCGCCATGTTTCTTATATAAAAATCTGTAAATGAATTAATTAATTATATGATTGGCGTCACTTACTAAATAATTGTTCGGCCGGACGGGCGCGTTTGCAGCATATGATTTTGATAAAATCTTGGTGGCGTAATTAATCGACTTGAAATAGAGCCTGCATATGACTATGAAGCATATTAGGTAAGCGATGGTGGGTACAACATCCATTTTGATAGTGTTTTGAGCGTTAGCTTTTTATGATTAAGCATAAAACATTTTGATTTTTAACCAGACTACATAGAGAATTGCGATGGCAAACAGCCAGGAAATAACGATTGCTATTATTTCTTTAAAAGAGTATTTAGCCGGCGTTTTTTTCATTGTGTTTTATGCATGTTGCCGGCACGTATGCCAAGCCGATGCCACAACTTAGCGGTGAAATCGCAATGAATTGAAGTACAGCTTTTTAATTATTGAAGAGGTGGGTATGGATGTGATGGGGCATAGCAAAGGGCCTATCAAAATGATAGGGTTTTATCAAAAACGTCAGAAAAGAATTCGAAATAGCAAAATCGGTTCAGCGCATCACGATAACGATTTATCCGGGTTTTATTAGATGCCCGTATGGCTTGGGCAGCCTTTATGACGAGAGCCTTTTGACTACCCGCCCTATACTAAGCCCTTGTACCAGGATTGAGAAAACCACCACGATATACGTTACCAGCACGAATTCGTCTTTATGCATCGACGGCGCAAGCGACAAAGCCAGCGCGACCGACAGCCCCCCGCGCAAACCGCCCCAGGTTAATATGGTTACCACATTTTTTTCAAATGGCATCCTGAATTTCAGAAAATAAACCGGGATAAATACCGATATCCACCTGGCCAGCAATACGCCAAATATAATGATGGCCCCAATGAGCATTACGATGATGTTAACTTTTATGATCAGCATCTCCATGCCTACAAGCAAAAAAAGAACGGCGTTTAGTATTTCGTCTATCAGTTCCCAAAACTTGCTCAAATAATCCTGCGTTATGCCCGACATTACTTCTTCTTTCGCCTTATTGCCGGTTATGATCCCGGCAACTACCATGGCCAGCGGCCCGGAAACATGAAGATAGCCGGCCAGCGTGTAGCCGCCCATTACCATGGCCAACGTAACTAATATTTCTATACTGTAGTTATCGATAAACCGCAGCGCCCAAAAACCAATATAACCCAAAACAGCCCCAAATAACAGCCCGCCCGCTGCCTCTTGTGCAAAGAGTTTTACCAGGTCGAAAACCGCAAAATTTTGTGTGCCGTTTTTTGCCGCTTCGGCAATGCTGAGAAACAGCACCACAGCCATACCGTCGTTAAACAATGATTCGCCGGAAATCTTTATTTCGAGCGACGGAGGGATTTTTGCCGCCTTTAATATGGCCAGTACCGCAATTGGGTCGGTGGGGGAAATAAGAGCGCCAAATAATAAACAATAAACAAAGTCGATATCGAGGTGGAACAGTTTAAACAAATACCACGACAGCGCACCGACCAGCAATGTGGATATGACCGTGCCGGCTGTAGATAATACAATGATCGGGATCCGTTCTTTTTTGAGCCTGTTAGCATTAATATGAATTGCACCGGCAAAAAGCAGGAAGCTGAGCATAAAATTCATCAATACTTTTTGAAAATCAATACCTGCAATAATTACAACCGCTTTTTGTAAAAAAGCCGGGATGAACGTACCCGTAATAGCCAGCACGATGGAGAACAGCAGGGCAAGCACCATGATCCCGATTGTAGGCGGCCACTTTATCCAGCGCTGATTTATGTAGCCGAATATTGCAGCTAAAACGATCGTTACAGTCAATATTTCGTTTAAATCCATGGCGGTCAAAGCTGATGGTGCGCGTCGGCTAAATATAAAAACAATAAGCCACGTTTGCACTTCCGGATATAAGATAGCACACTAAAACAGGCGATTTAACGAATACTGCGATCGAAGGGGTGACCCGGTACAATAAAGACGATTTCTTTTCATCGGGACTTTTTTTCTGCACGTTATCGCGCTCCGAAGCAGGTGTAGCATGCTACACATGAAATCCCATGCTACACTAGATACACATTTGATAGTCAGCAACTTACGACTGACAAAATTTTGTCACTGACACGATTGTGCCACCATTTCGGCCACTTTTTGAGGCTGGATGCTACACCCTAAAAGGGTATTTTTAACAATTCCCGGCAAAGCAGTGTAACCATGTTTCTCACTTCGATGCAATAGATTTATCCCCCATTATCGCCGGTTTTCAGCAACGGTAATAAGTAAAACGAAAAAGCACTCCAAATATATATTACCAGTTGAAACAAATATGCTAACAAAACCAGGTTGACACCCATGCCGGCCTGCGGGACGAAATCCCGCCGGTTAACATTTTAACCTGTTAATTGCATAAAAAATATCACTCCATATCCTGAAAATAAATCTAAATTTATCGCAACCAATAAACAGATCAATGAATTCACGAAGGGACTTTTTACAAAAATCGGCCATTATAGCCGGCGGCAGCCTGCTGGCATCAACTTTTAACAACCAGGCCTTTGCCATTTTTAAAAACCGCATTATGCCCAGCGACCAACTCAATATCGGCGCTGTGGGTATAAACGGCATGGGCTGGGCCGACGTAATGTCCGCCCTGAAGGTACCGGGGGTAAACCTGGTGGCCATTTGCGATGTGGACAAAAATGTGATGGACAAAAGAATGGCGGACCTGGCTAAAATGAATTATGATACCTCGAAAGTGAGGCGTTACGACGACTACCAGGCGCTGCTTGACCAAAAAGATATTGATGCAGTGGTTATCGGCACGCCCGATCACTGGCATGCCATGATCATGATGCATGCGGTTGAAGCAGGCAAGGATGTATATTGTGAAAAACCCGTAGGCAATTCGATAGGGGAATGCCAGGCGATGGTAAAGGCGCAGCAGCGCTATAATAAAGTGGTGCAGGCCGGCCAATGGCAGCGCAGCCAGCAGCATTTTAAGGATGCTGTAGCCTTTGTGCAAAGCGGGCAGCTGGGCAATATCCGTACGGTGAAGGTTTGGTGCTACCAGGGCTGGATGAAGCCCGGGCCGGTTGTTGCCGACAGCGCCCCGCCAATGGGCGTTAATTATGCCGGTTGGCTTGGCCCTGCTAAAACTGTTCCGTTTAATTCGAGCCGCTTTCATTTTAACTTCCGGTGGTTTTGGGATTATGCCGGCGGCCTGATGACTGATTGGGGCGTGCACCTGCTCGATTATGGCTTGCTTGGGATGAATTCGCCAATACCCAAATCGGTTTCGGCTTTGGGCGGACGGTTTGCTTATCCCGAATTATATGAAGAAACCCCGGATACTTTAACTACGCTGTATGAATTTGACGGTTTTAACATGGTTTGGGATTCTGCCATGGGGATTGACAATGGCTCGTATAACCGCGACCACGGCATTGCTTATATCGGCAACAACGGAACGCTGATATTAAACCGGGGTGGCTGGGAAGTGATAGAGGAAAGGCAAAGCAAGAGCAAAGTGAGCAAGCCCTTCGTGGCACAATCAGATAACGGCCTCGATAAACATTGGGAAAACTTTGTAAGCGTAGTAAAATCGCGTAAAATGGATGAGCTGAATTGCCCTGTACAAGCCGCCGCGCATGTTGCTACGGTAGCGCAGATGGGAAATATCGCTTATCGCAGCGGCAAAAAGTTAGAATGGAATGAGGCTGCGCATGAATTTACCGATAAGGCGGTGAACAAACAGTATTTGATGAAAGAATATCATAACGGCTATAAACTGCCGAAGGTATAGAATATTCGGATTCCGGTAGTTACAGTAATGGGTATTTGGCCGGATAACTCCTGATAAATTCGTCGTTTCAAAAACTGAATTTCCGGGGATTTTTTTAATTGGCGAGGAAGTCGAACCGTTTGCGGGAGGCTGCCGGCATTGGAATCATCCGCGCAGCTGCTTTGCGGGATTATTGGAATGCGGCAAGGAAACGATTATAAAAGAAATTAGTATGCAAATGTTATATCGGAACGATAAATAACAAATTAAAGCCTACCTTTATTGTTAACCATAAGTAATGGTTAAAGCATCTGAAAGGCATCATTTTTAGAGCACGCTTATCACTAAATATAGTTCGCCATAATTTCCGGGGCTAACGATTGACTTGTGTCGGCCTTAAAAGCCTTTGATCACGGGATAGGAAGCGACCACTTACAACAATGAGACAACTTAATATATTAAAGGTAGATTTTGACAAGAAAAGAAATTATGGCTTAGATATCTTACGGGCGCTAGCAATCTTTTTTGTGTTGAACGCTCATAGCGCTTACTTTTTTACAGCCAACTCCTTTCTATTTAAAGGTTTGACGTTTTTTAACTTAGATGGGGTAGCGCTTTTTTTTGTATTAAGCGGCTTTCTGATAGGGGGGATTTTAATAAAGGCGTTTGATGGTCAACCAACGAGATTTAGAACGCTGTTTAATTTTTGGATCCGAAGATGGTTTAGGACGCTGCCTAACTATTTTCTGATATTAACCATCCTGGTCCTCCTGAGCTTACATTATAAAACCATAACAACGTTTTCGCAAGTTAAAAGCTACTATTACTTTTTTGCAAATTTCAAAGATGCATTACGTGATTACCTTTTTCCTGAATCCTGGTCATTGGCTGTAGAAGAGTGGTTTTATTTATTAATTCCGGTTTTTATTTTTTTACTTGTCGCGGCGTATCGTTTTAAGCCTAAGTCTTCTTTTTTGATCGTTGCAGTGTTGATAATCGTTTCTGTAACCGCTTTTAGATACTACCGGCTGATGCATTGGCCGCATATCACCAATGCGCAAATTGACAGCAGCTTTCGAAAACAAGTCTGCACTCAATTAGATAGTATTATGTTTGGCTTTATTGGCGCCTTCTTAGCGCATTATTACTCAAACCAATGGAAGAAATTTAAAAAAACCCTGTTTTTTTTAGGGATTTTCCTCTCCTACTTTAGTTTGCTGCATTACGTGTTTGGTTATTTTGGTGTTATTTACTACTGCGTATTTATTTATACCATTCAATCTATTGGCTTTTTGTGTTTATTTCCACTTGTTACTGAGTTAAAATCGGGACAAGGATTTGTTTATCGGATGGTTACACGCATGAGCATAATCTCCTACTCCGTTTATTTAATTAATTACTCGCTAGTTAAATACTATATGCTGGGTTTTTTAAACAGGCACTTTTTCAATAACCTTGAAGATGGCTATCGCATTCCTGTTCAATATTGCTCTTTCTGGCTTATAACCATCGTTGGTTCTATTTTGCTCTATAAATATTTTGAACGCCCATTTATGGCGCTTAGAGACATTGCTTTCTAGTTTGTATGCATCGGTCAGTACCAACTATTGATAAACATGGCTTTTGTTAATAAATAATTTAGTCGGTTCTCAATTCGATGTACTGACGAAACTTTATGCCTTATCGCTTCTTATCCGCCGAATGTACCGGCTGCTCCTCGTTTTCATGTTTGCGGGCAATATTGCCGCCATGCGGGTCATCGGCATAATAGGTATTATCCGCCTTCCTTACTTTGCTTTTTCCTCCTTTGTCGTTCGGCCGCTTGGTAGGCGTATCCGATGGCGAAGGCTTGTCTTTTGAGTTTGCTGGCTTTGTCATGCCTTAATAACAGACCGGGCGATATGTTTGTTTAGTTACCTGGAGCCGAATTTATGGAATTTGGGAATTAAGCGAATAAACAGCCACGAAATGATCCAGGCCGTTCAATAAATTCGGGCCCCACGCAAAAAAGGCTTCCCGGTTAAGAGAAGCCTTTTAAACGATATTTTGAAGTATATTAGTCTGATGACAACGCTGCGGCGCCGCTCACAATTTCGGTAAGCTCTGTAGTAATTGCAGCCTGGCGTGCCTGGTTGTAGCTAAGCTTAAGCGCTTTTAAAAGTTCGCCGGCATTATCGGTTGCCTTATCCATTGCCGTCATGCGTGCGCCGTGTTCCGATGCATTTGAATCCAATACGGCTTTGTACAATTGTATTTTTATGTTTTTAGGGATCAGTTGCTCCACTATTGCCTGCTGCGATGGCTCAAGGATATAGTCGATCTGCATGGCGTTTAAATTCTTTTGGTTTTCCTTCTTCGCCTCCGGCTTGGGGACAGGGATCAGCTGCTCAGCCACCAGGATCTGTACCGCGGCATTTTTAAATTGGTTATAAACCAGCTCAACACGGTCATAATCGCCTTTTAAAAATCCTTCCATAATACTTTCGGTAATTTTGGAGGTGTTTTCAAAATTCAGGTCGAGGTACAGGTCGTTATTATTCCCGATCACGTTGTATTTGCGCCTGGTATAATATTCCTGGCTTTTTTTGCCGATGGCAACTATCGAAATATTGCCCGCTTTAAACTGGGCATTGTACTTTTCGTAGATCAGGTTGTTTGCTGTTTTAATAGCGTTAGCATTAAAAGCGCCTGCCAAACCGCGGTTTGATGTTACCACTATCACCAGCACTTTATTTGGTTCACGCTCAACCAAAAACGGCGATGAGCCATCTTCCAGGCTTGCCGACAGGTTTGCCAGCAGCTCCTTCAGCTTATTGGCATAAGGGCGCAACTGTACGATAGCATTTGTAGCCCGCTTCAGCTTAGCCGCCGAAACCATTTTCATGGCCTTGGTGATCTGCTGCGTGGAGGTTACCGATTTTATCCTGTTTCTTACTTCTTTTAAATTAGCCATTTGTTAAATGTGCAAATGTGCGTATGTGCAGATGTGCAAATTATCTGCCTGTTGTCTATTTAATATCATATCAATTAATGTTCGTTTCATCATCCGCACATTTGCACATACGCACATCTGCACATCAAATAATCCGCACATTAGTACTTCCCCGTCATTTCTTTTGCAACGGTATCAAGTACGCCGGTTATGGTGTCGTCAAATTTACCTGCTTTAAGGGCAGCTAATGTTTCGGGGTGACGGGCCTCTAACTGGCTGGTAAATTCGTTTTCAAATTCTTTGATCTTGTTTACCGGTACGTTACGCATCAGGTTTTTTGTACCGAGGTAAATGATAGCCACCTGTTTTTCAACAGTTACCGGTGAATATTGCCCCTGTTTTAATATTTCAACGTTGCGGGCACCTTTATCGAGTACTGTTTTTGTAGATGCATCAAGGTCTGAACCAAATTTCGAGAACGCTTCAAGCTCGCGGTATTGCGCCTGGTCAAGCTTTAAGGTACCGGCAACTTTCTTCATCGATTTGATCTGTGCGTTACCACCCACACGGGATACCGAAATACCCACGTTGATAGCCGGGCGCACACCTGCGTTAAACAAGTTCGATTCAAGGAATATCTGTCCGTCGGTTATGGAAATTACGTTGGTCGGGATATATGCCGATACGTCGCCGGCCTGTGTTTCTATAATAGGCAATGCTGTTAACGAACCGCCCCCTTTAACCAGGCTGCGGATCGATTCAGGCAGGTCGTTCATAGCCTGGGCAATCGAATCGTTCTGGCTGATCTTCGCGGCACGCTCTAACAGGCGGCTGTGCAGGTAAAATACGTCGCCCGGGTAAGCCTCGCGGCCCGGCGGGCGGCGAAGCAATAACGATACCTCGCGGTAAGCAACCGCTTGCTTTGAAAGATCATCATAAATGATCAGGGCAGGGCGGCCTGTGTCGCGGAAATACTCGCCGATGGCAGCGCCAGCAAACGGAGCGAAGAACTGCATGGTGGCAGAGTCAGACGCGTTTGCCGCAACTACGATAGAATAAGGCATGGCGCCTTTTTCATCGAGCACGCGCACAATGTTGGCTACCGTACTGGCTTTTTGCCCGCAGGCAACATAAATACATATTACCGGTTTGCCGGCATCATAAAATTCTTTCTGGTTAATAATGGTATCAACGCAAACAGCGGTTTTGCCGGTCTGGCGGTCGCCGATCACCAACTCGCGCTGTCCGCGGCCAATAGGGATCATTGCGTCAATAGCCTTTATACCTGTTTGCAGGGGCTCGGTTACCGGCTGGCGGTAAATAACCCCTGGCGCCTTACGCTCCAGCGGCATTTCGTAGGTTTGGCCTTTAATGGGGCCTTTGCCGTCAATGGGGTTGCCAAGCGTATCAACAACGCGGCCAAGCATGCCTTCGCCCACGTTGATGGATGCAATCCTGTTGGTTCGTTTAACGGTATCGCCTTCTTTTATATCGTCCGATTTACCAAGCAATACCACACCCACGTTATCTTCTTCGAGGTTAAGCACGATACCCTGCAAGCCGGTACCAAACTCAACCAGCTCACCTGATTGTACTTTTGTTAATCCGTAAACGCGTGCGATACCATCACCTACCTGGAGCACGGTACCCACTTCTTCTAATTCAGATTCTGACTTGAAGCCGGCCAATTGCTGACGCAAAATTGCCGATACTTCATCTGGTCTTACCTCTACCATTTTTTACTTTATTTTGAGAGTTTTTATTTTTTTATAACAATAAGTTCTTTTTGCAAAACACCCACTGAAGCTTCTTTCCGACTTCCGGACTTTCCTGACTTTCGGACTAATTCGTAACCACCCTGCGGGCAAATTCTTTCTTTAATTTCTTCAGGTCATTTGCTATGCTGGTATCCACCTGCCTGTCGCCAACGGTTAAAACAAAGCCGCCGATTAATTCAGGGTCTACTTTTGCATTTAATTTTACAGTACCGCCTGTCGCTTCGCCTATGTCGGCAATCATTTTTTTCTTATTGGCCTCTGACAAAGGAGCGGCCGACACTACAGAGGCATGCACAATATTGTGCTTAATATCGTACATGTTGATGTACTCCTGTGACGTGGTGTACAATATCTCGCCTCTCCCTTTGTTAACCATCAACTTAAAAAATGTGATACTTTCCTTGCTCACCTTTGAAGAGAAAACCGAGTCGAGTATTTTAATTTTTTTTATATGCGATACAATGGGATTAGCCAAAACCGCTTTCAATTCGGGGTTTACCTTTAAAGTATGGTGAAAAAGCTCCATATCTTTCTTCATCGCTTCAACCGAGCCCTGCTGCTCTGCAAGATCAATAAGCGATTTGGCGTACCTGGCTGCTACTGTTAGTTCTGACATGTTTAGTGAGTAGTGAATGGTGAGCAGTGAGTGGTGCACGATGGTAATAACTACTCACCATTCACCACTTACCACTCACTAACTTAGTTTTACGTCCCTTAATAATTCCTTAACTAATTCGTCCTGTTTCTTATGATCTTCAAACTGCTTGCGCAATACTTTCTCTGCAATTTCTAACGAAAGCGAGGCTACCTGGTTCTTAACATCTGCAATTGCAATCAATTTCTGGTTGTTAATTTCCTGGCGGGCAAGTTCTATCTGGCGGGCGCCTTCTTTTTGCGCCGTTTCTTTTGCGTCGCTGATGATCTGGTTTTTAACTTTTGTGCCTTCGGCTATGATCGCGTCGCGTTCAGCGCGTGCTTGTTTCAATAAAGCCTCGTTTTCATTGGTTAAACGCGCCATTTCTTCCCTCACGGCATCCGCTTTTAACAGTGCGGATTCGATAGAGTTTTCACGATCGGTAACCGCTTTTAAGATTGGTTTCCAGGCGTATTTTTTCAAAATAAACAGCAATATCAAAAACGTTATTGCGGTCCAAAGGATCAATCCTGGGTTGGGGCTTACTAAGTCCATTATTATTTATTGTTATATTTCTTATACTTGATAAACATTGTTTAAAACAAGCCCGGGGCCAACCGCCCCGGGCTGTTTTTTTTCTCGTACCTGCAAAATTAGAGCAGGGCAACTACCACGGCAAACAAGGCAACACCTTCAACAAGGGCTGCAGCGATGATCATGTTAGTTTGAATTTTTGAGATTGCTTCGGGCTGGCGCGCAATAGCTTCAACAGCTTTTCCGCCAATCTGGCCGATGCCGATACCAGCACCAATTGCAGCAAAACCTGCACCGATAGGACCGTAAGTAGTCATTGTTTATTAATTTAAAGTGTATATAGATAATTAATTTTAAATCACTTCCTGGTGTTCTTCATGATGTTCCTGCACGGCCATACCGATAAACAGGGCCGACAATATAGTGAACACATAAGCTTGTAAAAATACCACCAGTACTTCAATTACATCGATGAACAAAGCAAAGCCGACCGAAACCGGCGCTATCCATAAAGTGTTGAATATAAATATAAGCGAAATCAGGCTGATGATAACAATGTGGCCTGCCAGCATATTGGCAAACAAACGGATCATCAACGCAATTGGCTTCGAAAATATGCCCACAATTTCCACCGGGATCATAATAGGGAATAACCACCATGGATTGGGCGAAAAAATATGCTTCCAGTAGTATTTATTGCCGTTAAGGTTAATTACCAAAAATATGATAAATGCCAGCGTAAAAGTTACCGCTATATTACCGGTTAAGTTATAACCGCCCGGGAAAAAGGGGATCATCCCGAAAAAGTTATTGATCAGTATAAAAAAGAAAACGGTTAGCAGCAGAGGCATAAAACGTTCGTGTTTTACACCAATATTAGGACGGGCCACATCGTCCCTTATAAAAAGGATAATAGGCTCAACAAATGATTGCAAACCCTTTGGCGCCTTGCCGACACGTTTTTTATAGGCCGATGATGCAGTCAGAAATACAAATATTAAAATAAGGCCTGAGAGCCACATACCTGCAATATTTTGAGTTATGGAAAAATCCCATACTTTTTTAGTAGCGGCTTCATCAACTTTACCGCCCGCGTCAACTGCCTTAACCTTATCGTGCACCAGGCTATAGTTGTAGTATTTGCCTTTATAAACGTTGCCCTCCGGATTAAAATTAGCGGATGAAAAAAACTCGAAGCCTTTATCGGTATACAATATCACCGGCAGCGGTACTATTGCCTTTTCACCAAACAAATGCCACTCGTGCTTGTCGGCTATATGCTCCATTGCTGTTTTACCGGCATCGAACTTCTCTTCCTTCACTCCTGCTGTCTTTTCCTGCGAAAAAACATTCAGCGGAAATGCCCCTATCGTTAAAAAAAAGGCACAAATTAGTGATAAGTTAAAAATTTTTGATTTCAAAATCGAGCCGTTTGCCATCTAAATGAAGTTTTCTACCTTAAAATTTTGTGCCGCAAGGTACGCAACAAAATATAAACTTCAAAGGCGGTATTTAAGAAATATACGTAAAAAAAATCGCCCAAAAAAACGTACTTATTTACCTTGTTTTTGGCTAAAAATATCACCACAAAAACCAGGCATGCCAGTATTTTAATCACCGTGGCGCCCATAAACGCTTCGGAGAACATATTCGGGAACATCTGCCTCACGATTAAGATTGAAGTAACGACCAACAAGGTAAGACCTGAAAGAAAAAAGAAGATAAGCCAGAAATCTGTGGTAATTAAGTCGGCATGGCCCCAGGCATTAAGCGAATAGGGCGGGATGGCTATAATAAAGGTGAACCATATATAAAATAATATTGCCTGGTATATTTTCATTGACTGACCGGTATTAAACAAATTTTAAGGGTTGACCGCGTTAAGCAGATCTTACGGATATAAAATCCAATAAATCCCTTAATCCGGCAAATCCAGGTCAGCTTTTCACCGACCTTATAACAATGTACAAAGATATAAAAACCCCGGCAAGTGAAAGGGCGGCAGTGGCCCACTTTACATTATGATTATACGCTTCGTCAATTTTATAGCCTGCAAATGTAAACAGGCCAATAATTACGATCATCTGGAAGGCGATCCCGCTAAATTTTGCAATGGCGCTTGCTTCTTTGCCATTGTCGTTATCGTCTTTTTGCTCATCTTTAGCCATGTACAAATTTATTAAACCTATTGCATAATTGTTGCTAAATTAGCAAAGTGCATATATACCATTTTAAGTTGAACCGGGTCTCTTCATTTCAAATATTAAAGCCTGTTAAATTATCGCTTTTTGCTTTGATTGCTGTCACTGCAGGGTGTTCGCTCGAAAAGCAAAGCGGGTTTAACCGCAGTATGCAAAACTTAACCGCGCACTATAACATCCTTTTTAATGCCAAAGAGATACTCAGAAAAAAAGAAGAAAGCGACGCCGCCTCATTTGCCGACAATTATAACGAAATTTTAAGCGTTTACCAGGACACGACAGCACAAACCGCAACTCCCGATAAAGACCTTGAGGCAGCGATAGCCAAGGCCAATACGATCATTAATGTTAAGGAGCAAAGCCATTACCTGGGCGACGCCTACCTGGTTTTGGGTAAAGCCAACTACCTGGAGGGGAACTTTTATAATGCTGTTGAATATTTTAGTTATGTGATACGCTCGTATCCAAAAAGAAAAGATCTTACACAGGATGCACTTGTGTGGAAATCGCGGACCTTAATGTATTTGAACCAGCTGCCCCTGGCAAAGCTGGCTATCGACTCGGCCATACAAAACATCAATCCCAAAAAAAAGCCGCCCGCCGATATTTTTGCTACCAAACTGCAGTACGACATTGACGCGCAGGATTACGCCGATGGAGAAGAAATGGCAAAACAGGCTGTCCATTATTGCCGGGACGAATCGCAGCGGCTGCGCTGGCGCTTTATTTTAGCCCAGCTGCAGGAACTTAACAACAAGCCTGGCGACGCGACTAAAAATTACACGCAAATTTCAAAAAGCAACGCCCTGTTCGAGATGGCCTTTAATGCCAGCTTAAATATAATACGCATTGAAGATAATGAGAACGGCGTTAAAGTGAACCGGATTGACAGGCTGCTTGCCTTATTGAAAAACCCCAATAACAAGGAGTTTAAAGACCAGATCTATTACCAGGTGGCGCAACTGTACATGGCCGAAAAGAATATTGAGGAGGCCATAAAGAATTATAAACTATCCGTTCGCAGCAGTATTAAAAACCAAAGCCAAAAAGGGCTTTCGTATTTACGCCTTGCCGAGATATACTTTAATAATAAGGCCGACTATTTAGTCGCGAAGAAATATTACGACAGTACGCTAACCAGCCTTCCGGCCAATTATCCCGGTTATAAAGCCATACAAAAAAAGGGCAGCAACCTGACCCTGCTTGCCGACCGTTTGCAGATTATAAGCCGTGAAGACACCTTGCAGGCGCTTGCCCGTATGGACGAAAAAAAGCGTTCGGCGGTGATCGATAAAATGGTTAGCGACAGGGTGCTGCAACAGCAGGCTGATGCCAATGCGGCCAAAGCAAATGCCGCAGGGGGCGTGGCCGGCAGCAGCGGCGGCCCCTCGGGCAGCGGATTTGGCGGCGGTTCGTTTTATTTTGATAATGCCAATGCAGTGAGCCAGGGCTATACTGATTTTAAACGAAAATGGGGCAACCGCAAACTGGAAGATAACTGGCGCCGCAGCAGCAAAGGCAGCAGCGATGCTGCCAATAACCTCTCGCCCGCGAACACGGCGCAAAGCAGCGATCCCGACGCCCCGGCCGGAAAAATACAAAGCAGCAAGGGCGCAGCAACAGCCGGCAATTACCGCAAGGAACTGATGGCCTCCCTCCCACTCACACCCGATCTGCTGGCCCAGTCCAATCTTCGCGTTTACAATGCTTATGTAGATGTTGGGAATTTTTACCGCGATGTGATGGATGATAAAAAAGAAGCTATCGTGTATTATGAATTGATATTGCGCCGTTTTCCAAATGACCCTAACAAACCTGCGATCTATTATAATTTGTACAGGCTATACAGCGAGCTGGACCCGGCAAAGTCAAACGATTATAAAAACAGGCTTTTAAAAGAATACCCCGAGACGCCTTTCGCCAAAGTAATAACCGACCCGGACTTTGCCAGGAAGCTGAATGATAAGGATGCCGAATTTACCCAGGCATATAACGTAGTTTTCGACCTGTTTGACAATAAGCAATACAAAGATGTTATTGCCTGTGTGCCCGAATTGTTAAAACAATATCCGGGCAATAAGTTCAGTGCGCAATTATATTACCTGCAGGCAATGGCGGCAGGGCATTTCGAAAGCCTGGCGCCGTTCAGGGATAGTTTGCAGCAAATAGCAAAAAGATTCCCGAACGACAAACTGGTAACACCGCTGGTTAATCAGCAGCTGGCTTATATCAATGCTAACCAGCCTGCGCTGCTGGCAAGAACTGTTGTGCTGGCCGATAACGACGCCCACGAAATGCCTTTTACCATTGACCCGGCGCTAAAGAAAGAAGCCGCCTACCGGTATCCCGGAAGAGCGCCTGGTAACTTCGCAACTGAGCCCGGTAAACGGCTGCCCGATAAAAAACCTGTAAATGCAGCTAACGGCCAGCCTGCGGATAAGCACCCCACGTCATCTGCATCGTTCTCTGCACGCGACAGCACAAACTACTATTTTGTGATAAATGTGAATTTAGGCGCAACTAATTTAGCATCCTCGCGTTTTGGAATTGGGCAGTTTAACCGCGCCAACTACGCAGGGAAAGACATTAAACATGAATTGACGGATGCCGGGCCCGATAATCAGCTGATTTACGTGGGGCGCTTCGTCAGCCTGGAAGAAGTAAGAAACTATGCGCGGCAAATTGTCCCGCTGCTGCCTGACATTATGAAAGTGCCAAAAGACAAATACAGCTTTTTTATTATTACTAAAGAAAACCTGGATAAATTAGCCGACAAAAAAACATTGGATAGTTATGTAGACTATTACCAAAATAACTACTGACAATGATCGTTAAAAAACTGCAACCCGAGGATATTAGAAGATATAACTGGTACATCTGGCGAACCGTAATCGCCCTGTTCAGCCTTTTTGTTTTGCTGCTGGTCGTTACTTACTTCGGTTTATTTGGCCCGCTGCCCACTTTCCGCGAACTGGAAAACCCAAAAAGCAACCAGGCCTCCGAAGTTATATCGTCCGACAATAAGATTTTAGGCACCTACTATGTGCAAAACCGGTCGAGTGTTACTTATGCGCAGCTATCGCCAAACGTGGTTAATGCGCTGATAGCGGCCGAAGATTCCCGTTTCAGGGAACATTCCGGCATAGACTTTCGGCGCTCGTTCACCGTCCTGCTACTAAATCTCCGCAAAAAGCAGGGCGCCAGTACCATCACACAGCAGCTGGCAAAAAACCTTTTCTCCGGCGAGGGCGCGCGCAACCCCTTTGTCCGTATTACCCAAAAGCTAAAGGAGTTGATAATAGCCGTAGAACTGGAACGCCGCTATACCAAGGAAGAGATCATCACCATGTATTTAAATACCGTTGATTTTGGAGCCTATAATACCTTTGGCATCAAATCAGCAGCGCGCACCTACTTTAATGTAACGCCCGATAAGTTGACGCCCGACCAGGCGGCGCTGTTGGTGGGCATGGTTAAAGGGCCCGGCCTTTACTCCCCCATCCGGCATCCCGACAGGGCATTAAACCGCCGCAACCTTATTTTGGGCCTGATGGAAAAGCAGGGATTTTTAAGCGAGGGCCAACTCACTGAATTAAAGCGAAAACCATTAGGGCTTGACTTCAACCCGATGGACCATAACGAGGGGCCTGCGCCGTATTTCAGGGCGGTACTTAAAAAGGAAATTCAAAAAATATTTAAGGATCAGAATATCACCCGGTCGGACGGTACGGCATACGATCTTGACCGCGACGGGTTAAAAATTTATACCACCATTGATGCCACCATGCAGCAATATGCAGAAGAAGCACAGCGCGAATATATGCCCACCTTGCAGGCGCAGTTCAACCAGCAATGGAAAGGTGTCAGCCGGTCAAAAACCATAAAGAACTACAAGCTGCTGCTCGATGAGGGTATGTACCGGTCTGACAGGTATAAGCAATTACAGCTTGAGGGAAAAACAGATGATGAAATAAGGCAGAACTTTGAAACCCCCGACAGCCTGGAGCTTTTTACCTGGCATGGCAACGTCGACACCTTAATGAAACCTATCGACTCCATAGTATATTGCAAAATGATGCTCCGCAATTCGTTCATGAGCATGGATCCCACTACCGGTTATATAAAAGCATGGGTGGGCGGCACAAACTTCGAGCACTTTAAATACGACCAGGTAAAAGACGGTACGCGGCAGGTGGGATCGACAGCCAAGCCGTTTACTTATTCGGTAGCTATTGAAAACGGCATGTCGCCATGTATGGAGGTCGACAATGTTCCGGTAACCATAACTGGGTACGGCTCAGGCCCGTGGACACCGGGACAGTCAATGTCTGATTATAAACCGGGATTAATAACCTTGCGGACGGCGCTGGCCTATTCTCAAAACTATGTAGCCGCCTATGTAATGAACGAGGTTAAGCCCATACCGGTGGCTGAGCTGATAAAAAAGATGGGCATCACCAGCGATGTGCCGGCTTATCCGTCGATATGCCTGGGGGTGTTTAATGCTTCGGTATTTGATATGACGGGCGCTTACTCGGTGTTTGCAAATCATGGCACCTGGACCGAGCCGACTTTTATTTTACGTATAGAAGATAAGAACGGCAATGTGATTTATACCCACACGCCGAAAGTAGTACAGGCAATGGACGCGCAAACTGCGTATGTGATGACCTATATGCTAAAAGGAGTAATAGAGGATGGCACAGGGTCGAGGCTGCGGTACAGGTATGGAATAAATAATCCGGTCGGCGGTAAAACAGGTACCACACAAACCAACTCCGACGGCTGGTTCATGGGGGTTACCCCCCAGTTGGTTGCCGGCGTTTGGACAGGCTGCGAAGACCGCGATATCCATTTCTTTTCAACGAGGCTTGGCGAAGGCGCTAATTCCGCATTGCCTATTTTTGCACTGTTTATGAAAAAGGTATATGCCAACCCGGCCTTAGGCATCAAAAAGAACGTCGACTTCGATCCGCCTAAAAATGGCCTCACCATTACCATAGATTGCAATGCCTACAAGCAGCAGCAGCAAGGGACAAATGACGTAGATAAGAAATTAGGGTTTTAAACCCTGTTGGAAAGTTGGAATGTTGAAAGGTTGTAATGTTAGATTGCCATTCTGATGGATTTGGCCAATGACTCAATGACCTAATGACTAAATGACTAAATGGAGAGATTTAACTATAGGGACGCAATAAAAAACATTCCCCATAAGCCAGGTATTTATCAATTTTGGGACGAAGAGAAGGAGCTTATTTATATTGGTAAAGCAAAGGATCTGCGTAACCGGGTTAACAGCTATTTTAATAAGGATATTAATGTAAATGCGAAGACCAGGGTGCTGGTTTCGAAGATACGCAACATCACTTTTACCATTGTTGATACCGAGGTTGATGCCTGGCTGCTGGAAAACAGCCTGATAAAAAAGCACCAGCCGCGATACAATGTGATGCTCAAGGACGATAAAACCTATCCCTGGATCATCATAAAAAATGAGTGCTTCCCCCGAATATTCTGGACAAGGCGCATCATCCGCGACGGTTCGAAATACCTCGGGCCTTATGCATCAGTTAGCATGATGCACAACATACTGGGGCTGATAAAAGAAACATATCCCCTGCGCACCTGCAATTTGCAGCTTACCCGCGAAAACATCGACAAGGGAAAATTTAAAGTTTGCCTTGAATACCAGCTGGGTAATTGTAAAGGCCCCTGCCAGAATTACCAGACGGAAGATGATTATGAACATAACATCGAAGAAATAAAAGATATCCTGACCGGTAAAATAGGTTCCGTACTCAGAAACCTTAAGGCAGATATGCAAAAGGCAGTGACAGATCTAAATTACGAATATGCCCACCGGTTGAAAAGGAAATTCGAGCTGCTTGAAAATTACCAGAGCAAATCAACCGTGGTGAACTCGTCTATTACCGATGTGGATGTTTTCAGTATCGCTTCGGATGAAAAGTATGCCTTTGTAAATTACCTGAAGGTGATGAACGGCACCATCATACAAACCCAAACCATCGAGCTTAAAAAACGGCTGGACGAAAGCGACGAGGAATTGCTTACACTGGCCATCTCCGAGTTCAGGAGCCGGTATAACAGCACCTCGAAAGAGATCATCGTACCGTTTAAGATCGACCTGGAAGAAACCACCATCAAATTCACTATACCGAAGCTTGGCGAAAAAAGAAAGCTGCTTGACCTCTCGCAGAAAAATGTCCAGTTTTTCAGAAAAGAAAAGATAGACCAATATGAAAAGCTAAACCCCGAGGTGAGGACTGAGCGGCTATTGACGCAAATGATGAAGGATTTGCGGATGAACCAGCTGCCGCGGCATATCGAATGTTTTGACAACTCCAACTTCCAGGGCAAATACCCGGTTTCGGCCATCGTGGTTTTCAGGGATGGCAAGCCTTCGAAAAAAGATTACAGGCACTTTAACGTGAAAACAGTTGAAGGGCCTGATGATTTTGCCACCATGGAAGAAGCCGTGCACCGCAGGTACCGGCGCATGCTTGACGAAGGCGGCGATTTGCCGCAGCTGATTGTTATCGACGGCGGCAAAGGACAGTTATCCTCCGCGGTAAAAAGCCTTAAATTGCTGGGGATCGATAAACAGGTTACCGTTATAGGCATTGCCAAAAGGCTGGAGGAATTGTATTATCCGGGCGATCAATACCCTTTATATCTTGACAAAAAATCAGAAACGTTAAAAGTGATCCAGCATCTAAGGGACGAGGCGCACCGCTTCGGCATAACTTTTCACCGCAAAAAACGGGACAAAGGCACTTTGGTTACTGAGCTTGAGTTGATCGAAGGCATAGGTAAAACCACGGCCGAAAAACTGCTGAAATATTTTAAATCAGTTAAAAAAATCCGCCTGGCAAGCGAAGAAGAATTGCTGGAAGTGACGAATAGCAAGCAAGCTAAGGCGATTATTACGTATTTTGCCGGGAAAGATTAGTAGTTAGAGGTTGGAGATTGGAGATTAGAAGAAAAATAAAAACCCGCACAAATATCGTATTGTACGGGCTTTTCTAATCCTTTATTCCGGAGACTAATCTCTAACCTCTAATCTCCGGCCTCTAACTTACTTCATCAATACTGCCATAGCGTAAGCTCCCAATCCTGGAGCGATTTCTTTATTCGCTCGGCTTCGTAAAGCTTGTCTATGCCCGTTTCGTAATCTTTTATACGTTCATCCTTGTCGTTTGATTCTTTTACGATATAGCTTGTGAACAGCCTTTTCATAAACACATCATCAAAACTTAAACCTGTAGCATCGTTGTTGCCGCTTACTGCTTCCTTTACGGCCAGTACCTGCCTTGCTTCAGGGAAATATATCCAGAATGCCGGTTGATATTCTGTAACAACACCATCTGCAGCTTTAGGTTTAAACATTGGGGCTATACCAATAATGCGCGGTTCAAAAATTGAACGTTGCCTGTCAAATATCCAGTCTTCTTTTATCCGGAATTTTAAAATACTGTCGGGACTAATTTGCTCGGATTGTATAGTTACCGTTTTATTATTGTCTTTATCAAATTTTTCTACACTAACACTATATGACATTTTAGCCAGCGCCTGTTCCTTTGTTAATGGTTTTGAAAATTCATCGCCATTGGGGTCATTTACCGGATCTGCTGTCGCATCATAAGCTGTTAGTTCTCCGTTAGCTATGGCTGTCATCAAAACATCTATTAATCGTCCTTTTGGCGATCCGAGATAACGGTTCATTTTTTCGCGCAAATCAATTTCACGCCATACACGTTTTTGAAAAGCAACATCCGATTCGCGCAAGTTGGGATAAGGGGTTACTTTTGCGCTTAAGATATTGTCTTTTTTGTAATACCCGTCAAGGGGTCTTGTAAACGGCTTCACAGGCCCGGCAGCCACCTTTTTTGTGGTATCGGGCGCAACTCCGCCTCCGGGCCGGGCGCTCGTGGTGGTGCTGCCCGCGCCGCCATTAGTTAATGATGTTGGCTGGCTTTGCGTGGTTGTTTGTGCAGAGGGTTTTACTCTCTTCTTTTTCCTGGTTTGCGCGTATGATGCCACGCAAGCTAAACACAATACAATAATTAAAATTTTCCTCTTCATAACATCTCAATTTGCATATAATACGATCGGGTCCAGAACACGTGTCGTGCCATCCGGACCAACCGCAGTAATCTCTCTTATCACAATGGTTGAGCCTTGTCTAACAGTTCTCATTTTTTCATGCATATCGCTCGATAATTGATTTCCATTTCCGGGAATTATAATCGCATCCTGGTGCGGGTTAATAATCATCAAAACAAAATGCGTAACATTAAACTTGGCGTCAAATTCAAAATCTTTAAGGGTGGCAAATACATAGTCTTGTGCCTTTATATTAGCAGCACTGGTATTGCCACCACTTCTGCCGGCAAATTCAGCCTTAGGATCGGGGATTCGTTTAACGCGGAAAACCGAACTGCCTAAATTGGTAATCTTTCCTTTTGTTAATTCACCAGAGACGTTGATGGTAGCCTGGCCGATACTATGAACAGTAGCTGTATAATGTCCCAACGACCCGCTAACAGAACCACCGCTCATGCTTACCCTTAAGTCCTCTTTTGGAATACCCGGAGCCGAAATGGAAACCGGATTGGGTAAACCAATGTATAAAACATTCATCTTATCAGGAGACACAACCGCAGACGGCCTTGCAACCTGATAGGTTTGGGTAGGCAAAGGGTATGTTTTGTTTCCATCAGGCCCTTTAACAACTATTGAACCTGAATAAGTAAAAACCCCTTCTTTTGACGTGTTAACGGTATATTTACCTTTGCCATCGATCACTGGGATAGTTGAGCCGTTGACAGTAATTTCCGGGTTTGATTTTGAGTCGTATGCTGTTAAAAATATATCAGCAGTATAAGGTTGCCCGGCTATTACATAATTTGTGGGGGCAACGGCAACACCACTAAATTGATCTAATGTCACAAGCGCTTGATCCAACCTTCCTAATATCCTCTTTACAACCTCGTTCTCGGCATTTTTTGTATCTGTTTGTATTTTTGCAAGCGTCGTTAATGTGGCGCCTAACGGGATACCGTCGCCAAAATAAGCCTCTTCCCAACTCTTTGCCGGACCCGTTAATTGTTTAGGGGCATCCGCATTGAGTGAAAAATTAACGCCCTGCCTTTCTTTGGGATTCAGTAATGCCATTAATTGTTCACGGGTATCATTAATTTTTTGCCTCAAAAGCGCACCTCTTCCTTCAGTGATCATCATTCGTGGCGATATATCGAGGTTATCTCTTGCGCTTACATCATTAATACTGGGGCTAATGCCACCGCCTTCGGCTACAAGTGAATCTCTGATGGCTTGAACATAATTCGTTAAAGCATCGGCGATTGCGCTGGCATTTTCAGCTTTATGTAATATCGGTGCCGCCCTTACTGGCTCATCTTTTAGTTTTGTCGCCTTAAACGTTGCATACGTGTCGCCTATACCTTTAGTAACATTACCTCTGGATTTATCCAGACTTTCCTTTATATTCTTAAATGCATCCAATAAACTGTCCGGCACGTTGAGGGCGATAAGGCCCAGCAGTACCAGGTACAGGATACCGATCATTCGTTGTCTTGGGGTTTGCTTACCTCCAGCCATGTGCTTTAATGTTAAATTTTAATTGATCAAATCGTATATTACTTAACTAACACGTGGCTGATTCATCGCTGAAAGCATGTTGCCGTATATTGAGTTCAATGTGGCCAAATTTTTCGCTAACCTGTTAACTTCATCCTTAAACAGTTTGGCATCACCTGCTGAAGCATTAAAGTTTTGCACCGTATTCGACATATCCTGGTAAAACTTGTTCATTGATTTAAGGTGATTGCTGGAATCCTGGAGTTCCAGTTCGTATACCGCATTTAAGGCTGTAAGATTTTTTGCCATCTTGGTTACCTGGTCGTGATATGCTTTCGAGTCGATATTTGTACTGGCCAGTTCGCTTAAGTTTACCGATGCCTTTTCAAAAGCCTGGTTCAAAACGTCATAGCTTGCGGTGGCCTGTTTAACTTTGGCGGTAAATGCTATAGTGGCATCGCCGGCGTCCGTCACCCGCGATATTGAATTAACCTTGTCGCCAAAAGTACGTAAGCCGTTGGCCAGGCTGCCTATCAATTCAGGCCCTATTTTGGCCTCGGCAAGCATTTGGTCAAGCGCTGCCGTATTTGAAAAACTATCGCCGCCGATTTGTTTTTTTACAGACGATTTTGGGAGCTCGCCGTCATAATCTTCATCCAGCTCGGGATAAGCGCGCCGCCAGTCAATCTCTTTGTCCTCCCGCTGAAATCCAAGCAGGAAGAACAATATTGCTTCGGCAGACAAGCCGCCGGTAATAAACCAGGTAGCGCCCGGCCAGTGCAATATTTTGAACATCAGGCCCACGATAACCACTGTAGCGCCCCATGATACAATATTATTAATTCCGTAAGGTTGTTTCTTCCCAGCCATAGTATTTTGAAAAAAGGTTTATTTATAGTTTAATTGCAATTAGCTAATTTATCGTTTGTCTTTAATATCGCGGCCCTGGTATGCTGTAACGCAACGAAAGCCGATATATGATTTGGCAGTATCCTGGTATTCGTAGGTACGCGCTGAATTTTGAAGGAAGTACCCGATATCCTTCCATGAGCCTCCGCGAACAACTTTGCGTTTCATCACCGGGGGATCGTTTGGTTTTGCTTCATAATCAAATGTAGGGGCCAGGTCATGGACAAATGTAGAAGCTGATTCGTCGAATGCGGAATTGGTCCATTCGGCTACGTTCCCGGCCATGTTGTACAGGCCGTAGTCGTTGGGGAAATATGATTTTACGTTTACGGTATAAGCGCCGCCGTCGTCGGTGTAATTTCCTCTGCCGGGTTTAAAGTTTGCCAGTAAGCAGCCTTTGGCATTTTTTATATAAGGGCCGCCCCAGGGGTAGTCGGTGCCTATCCTGCCGCCGCGTGCTGCATACTCAAATTCTGCTTCGGTTGGCAAATGATATGGCGAGCGGTGAGGCAAACGCCTTTTATCTTTATAAGCTTCGTTATAACGGGTGCGCCATATATTAAATGCACGGGCCTGGCGCCATGTTACACCTACCACGGGATAATTGCGGTAAGCCGGGTGCGAGAAATAACCTTCAACCATCGGCTCATTGGCAGCATACGAAAAGTCGCTCAGCCATACCAATGTATCGGGATAAACCGGCACGGTATCGCGCAAAATGAAGTCCGAGCGCTTTTTGGTTTTGTCATTCCTGTAATCGGCAGCCTCGCGCAGCACGGGAGTGGCATAATTGTATTTTAACAAGCGGACGTCCAGCTCATTACGGTCGAATATCCGGTCATCGCCCTGGTAATACATTCCCTGCAATTTTGATTGTGCGGCAGCATAGCCTGCGCCTTTTTTGGGGCTCATTACGGGATATTTTTTCACATAAGCCCAATTGATATATTTTTTTCCCGATGGATTCGCTGCAGCGCCCTTTCCGGCGCCGAGGTAATATTTAGGGTCGTTAATATAATTGGTGATAGCGATGGAGTCGCGCACCCAGTTCACAAATTGCCGGTACTGGCTGTTTGTGATCTCGGTTTGGTCCATAAAGAATGGTGGGATGGTAACCTGCTTGGTTTGTGCAATTTGGGCAAATGTTACATCCTGGTCTGTTTGGCCCATCAGGAATGAACCGCCCGGAACGTACACCATGCCATAGGGAACTTCTGCCCTGAATGACCTCTGCGGGACCCCCGTTAGTTCGCCCCTGTCTCCGCCTTTGCTGCAGCCGCCTAATATTCCGCAAGCCAACACCGCAATTAAAAAGTATATCTGCTTCATTTTTAAAATCAAAATTCAGTTATGTGAATGTAACACATTGTGACGCCCGAATATATCAAATTTGCTTCATCAAACGATAAAAAACATTTTTTATTAGTCAAATTTACATTAATTTTTATTCTAACAACATAAACTTATAGCTAATAAACAGATAATTAAAATTAATAAAACGCTGGCACCTTTTGTAAAAAGTTTGCTTTTATACGGCAACTCTCCTTTTTTAGTTGCAAAAAGCTAAACTAAAGTACAAATATTTTGCACATATTAAAGCACATCATTCCGCAAGTTAAGTGAATTTGTATTAGCGAAGACGCCGGTAATACTAACATATCAACACTCCGCCGCGGAAAACTCCCTCAAATTTGTGTCGTCACTTTTTACTAAACAACAAATTATTGGCAATGTTTCAAGAGTTTGGATAAACGCTTCACCGAAATTTATTTGTTCACTTGCTTGCAATATTGCTCAATGGCCATGGTCATAGAGGGTGCGGCCGGCGTAGGGGCGGGTATGTCTAAAATTAGCCCGGCTTCGAGCACGGCTTTATGGGTTGTTGCTCCGAAAGCGGCAATGCGTGTGTTATTTTGCTTGAAATCGGGAAAGTTTTTAAATAATGACTGTATGCTGGAGGGGCTGAAAAAAGCAATCACGTCGTAAAATACGTCGGCAAGGTCTGAAAGGTCGCTGCAAACGGTCCGGAAAAGGACTGCAGGCGTAAAATTATAGCCGTTTTCAAGCAAAAACTTTTGCGTCTCTTCGGCGGCCACATCAGAGCAGGGGTAAAGAAATTTTTCTCCTGAATGTTTCTTCAACACTTCGGCCAAATCGGAAGCGGTTTGTTTGCCGAAAAATATTTTTCTTTTGCGGTACTGGATATATTTCTGAAGGTAGAGGGCGATGGTTTCCGACAGGCAGAAGTACTTCATTTCAACAGGCACTTCAAAACGCATTTCATCACAAATACGAAAAAAATGATCGGCAGAGTTACGGCTGGTAAAGATCACTGCGCTAAAATCAGCAAGATTGATCTTTTCTTTTCTGAAATCCTTGGCCGGTACACCTTCAACATGAATAAATGATCGGAAATCAATTTTCAAATTAAGCTTTTTAGCAAGCTCGGCGTATGGATTTTTATCGTTTTCAGGTTTTGGCAATGTAACCAAAATGCTCTTAACCCTTTTCTTTCTCTCTTCCAAATTCAAATCGTGTAATTGCCTTAATGTTTATATATTAAGTGCCTTGATTAATATCAGTACTGGGCAAATTTCGAGGGCACAAAGATAGATAAATAAATAAAATTTATGCAATCGAAAATCAGAAATGATGCTTACGCCCTTACGCAAATATTGCCAGGCAAATATTGCCGCGATGGATACCAGGGTAAAAATCAACAACGCCGGTATCAAATGGCTGTTGAGCAGGCTGAAACATGTCGCCACGAACAACAGCACAAAAGCTATATTAAAATAGGTTAAATTTAATACCGTTATGTACTCGCTCACCTGCCGCTTTATATCAAAAACAAACCCGATAAACTTCAGCACAATAAACTTTATCGCAAAAAGAATGCTCACCGCTGCCGAAAACGCAATAAAAAGCCTGATGCCGGTGAGGCTTTGGTAATAATTATAATAAATTGTGAGCTGGTATAACACCAGGCCCGACGTTAAGCTGAACAAAACAAACAGCCCCACGAAGGCCCACGAATTGATAAGCCCGCCTTCCTTATCGAGCTGCGAAAGCGCATGTTTATTATAAAATGACTGGAACACTATCTTTATATCCCTGTTAAAGAACACATTGAGCAGGCCCGTAAATATCAATAAGCCGGTTAAGACCACAATGATCCAGGGATCGCGCACATTGCGCGGCCGGCCCCGCGGCAGCAAACTCTTTTGACGCTGCTGCTCGGGCGGTTTACTATGGACGTCAAACAGCACGTTTTTGGTTATGCTGGCTGCAAAACTTTCCAGCCTGGTTGTGTCAGGTTTCAGGTAAACCATTGCTATCGAGTCTTCCATAAATTGCTCGCGGCTGGCTTTGGCCACGGCCGCGGAATCGGGCGCAGGAATAGCAGGCTGCACCCGGTTTTGACGAAGGGTATCGGTCGCTTTGGAATTTGCGGTATCACGCTGGGCATAAATAGCAAAACACCATGATAAATTAAAAAGCAAGCAAAGAGATATAAACCGCATTTTTTGTAAGATACCCAATAATTACGCCGCAAAATTACCTTAATAATTGGTTGTTTTTAGGATTTTGTCGAAATGCTGAAAGGAAAATACAAAATACCGCACCGGGAAATAAGTTTTAATGAGTTAAGGATATTGCGTATCAAAGTTCATTTCTCTCGTGTCGCAGCATTTGGATTTTTATGTTTTGTGCCGGGTGCCGTTAATTGTAACTGTTATATTTGCGATGCCACAAGATGCAAATGCGACTTCAACATATTGAGCCATTGCCCCAACTCAAAGGGATCATTAGTAGAATGTGGCTTTTTGAAAGCAGCGGCCGCGCACCGGCAGAAGACATGAAGCTGATTGTCCCAAACGGGATGGCGAAGCTCACCATACCTTTTCGTAACGGCGTTTCCGGTAAAAACAATGACTATTTTCATCTCTCCAAAGAATCCCAAATCACCTTAATCGGTGTGCAGGATATTCCGGCCATTGTAGATATACAGCATGACGCGCCTCATGGAAATATTGGAATAGAGTTTTCACCTTTAGGGACCTACCGTATATTTCAGCTTCGCCAGTCCGAATTGAAAAACAAACTTTTTCTTTTGGAGGATGTCATGGGTAAACCAGCCAGGGCAATGCAGGAAATGATAGCCGATACAGAAATAATCGGCAAGAAAATTCAACTCATCCAGGCTTATCTTGTCAGCTTGCTTTTAAAATCCGCGCCAGATCCGATTCTTGACTATTGCATTGGCCGGATAGAGAATTCCAGGGGTTTGGTCACCGTAACGGAATTGGAACGGCAAACGGGCTATAGCAGCCGATGGTTATATGAAAAATTTATAGACAAAGTCGGCGTAAGCCCGAAAAATCTATCCTCGATAGTCCGGTTCAATCAAATTTATGACCTGTGGGCAAAGAACCCGGCCGCAGACTTCTTCAAAGAAGACATATACGACTATTTTTACGACCAGGCCCATTTTATTAAAGATTTCAAGCGTTTTACCGGATTTTCTCCATTGAAGTTTGCGCGATCCGGTAATGAATTCGGCGGAATTTTCTACAAAGATTAGCACTTCCGATTTTTACAATTTTTCAATGATAGACAGCTTATCTTTGTTCCTTTATAAACCAAAAAAATCAATCGTATGCGTCTTCACAAAGTAGAAAAAGGAGATGGCTTTTTTAAAGCCCTTTTGATCAGGTTTATTTCGATGGTATCAGGAATGCGGCTGCCCGACGCGGCGCGAATTGTGATGTACCGCGACGATTTCTACGGCAAGCCGATGACCGCGTGGACGCAGGCCGCCATGCGCGGTGACAGCAACTGGTCTATTGGCGAGCGGGAACTTTTCGCAGCCATGACCGCCAAATGGAATTCGTGCACGTTTTGTGTTAAGGCCCATACCGCGATTGCTTCACTGGTTTTAGATAAAACGCTGGTGACTGCGGCAGTTGAAGATTTCCGGAAGGCGAACTTGTCTCCGAAATTACATACCATACTGGTTTTCCTGGAGGCCTTTACCAAAACACCTGATGACCTAACCGCGGAACACGTTCGTTCTTCACTTAATAATGGGATAACACCGCAAGACCTTGAAGACGCAATGGCAGTTAGTACCCTGTTTGGTATTACGGTTCGCCTGGCGGATGCATTAAACTTCGAAATTCCTGCCGACAGCGATTTTTCGCGTTCGGCGCCGCGGATGCTGGAAAAAGGCTATGTATTCGGCAAAAACAGGATGAAGGGCCACCCCCACCACCGGGCCCTGGCCGAAGCATTGCGCAAGCGTGTTCTGGAAGGGCCCGGAGTAACGGGTATCGAACTTCGCCAGGCAATGGCGAAACCGGCCACGGACGGTCCGGCAGTTGAAGACGTAGTGTACGATGACCTGGCCCGGCAAATTGGCCAGGCGGCTTATAAAGTTACCGATGAGCAGGTAAAAAAAGTCGTTGAAAAAACCGGAAACGAAAAGGCGGCATTTGAACTGATCGTGGCAGCGGCAGTTGGCGCAGGGCTTTATCGCTGGGAGAAGGGCCTCAGCACACTGAAGGACTCAAAAACAGACTCCATATCCGAAGTTTAAATACAGTTAAAACGTGTTTTTTTGTGTTTTTAAAAAGAAAGCATTGTTGCGTATTTTTGAGAGTCAGAGGCAATTTATAATTAAGCAAATGACAAGACGACATATCATATTGTTAATTTATTTTCTTCCAACACTTTTGTTTGCACAGAAACAAGATAGACTGACCGCAAGTGAAATTGTAGATTCTTCAATAGTTTTTTGCGGAGGTGAAGCTCGGATCTCAAAAATAAATTCAGTCCAAACTACTTACGTGGTTTACCAACCAGACCAGTCAATGGTGATCGTAAATGATAAATTAAAAACCGGACAAAAATATGTTCAGTGTATTTTATCAAAAACCAATTCACCACAAACCACGTTCTTCAATGGGGAGAAAATTAGCAGGGTTGACGGAAACTCGGTCATTCATGTGACTGACATACAATCAAAAGAAGAAGTAAAACTTAAAACGTACAGCCAAATTCAATATGGCTACAAAAAACTTAACTATCAACTATCCCGACTTCCTGATCAAAAATTTAAAAACTTTGACTGCTTTGTAATAAATGCAAAAGCGAGCAATGGTTACACGACCCTGAACTTTTTTGATAAAACAAACTATAGGCTATTAATGGTAGTTTACCCAAATGGCAACAAATCAGCCATGATAGAGTACATTTTTAAAGATAGTGTCCTTTTCAATTCCCAAATCGTAAACACATTCGCTAATTCCAAGGACTTACAAATATTAAAACTGCAATCAATTGAATTAAACGCGAATATTTCCAGTACATGGTTTAATTGTCCATATTCGGATAAAGTATATATTCCTGAATATATTAAAACCGGGCAATTTGTCTCTACAAATGGGGAAGCAACAACATTTAACAGGACTAAAATTTCAATGGATTATACTGACAACAAAGGAAATATAGTTTTAAGACGATTCTTAGCGTGGGACATTGTTTCGCCAGACAGTTTCGGTTTAATCGATGAACAAGCATTTAAAAATAATGATAAATCATCATCATCACAGATATTAGTTAGAGTTGTTTCTTGGGACCAACACGGATATGTTTGTCAATGGATTACCGACAAGTATACAGCTACTCAGGATTATAAATTAACAAGTGAATAAATAACTGCCCTTAACAAGCATAGTTTAACTTTGCATTTTATTAATCCCCAATGGCGGGCATCTACATCCATATCCCTTTTTGCAAACAGGCATGTTATTATTGTGATTTTCATTTTAGCACCTCTTTAAAATATAAAGATGAACTTTTGCGGGCGCTGGTAAAAGAGATACAACTGCAAAAAGATTACCTCGATGCCGAAACTATTGAAACCATCTACTTCGGCGGCGGCACGCCATCAATTTTAAGCGCCGACGAAATAAACCTGCTTATCGGGACGGTTACCGGGCTGCATACCGTATCCTCAAATGCAGAAATTACTTTGGAGGCCAACCCCGACGATTTGAACCGGGAAAAGCTGCAGGCATTCCGGCAAACGGAAATAAACAGGTTCAGTATCGGCATCCAGTCGTTTTTTGATGACAACCTTGAATGGATGAACCGCGTACACCGCGCCAATGAAGCCGAAGCATCGGTAAAAAGGGCACAGGATGCAGGCTTTGATAATTTAACCGTCGACCTGATCTATGGCTATCCATTGCTGAGCGACAAAAAATGGAAGCAGAATTTGGAAAAGGTATTCGAACTGGAGGTCCCGCACGTTTCTTCGTATGCAATGACGGTAGAACCTAAAACCGCCCTCGCGTCATTCATAAAAAACAAAAAACAGCCGGCAATCAGCGACGAACAAAGCGCCCGGCAATTTATTTTATTGATGCACGCCATGCAGGAAAAAGGTTTCGAGCATTACGAGATATCGAATTTTTGTAAACCCGGGCATTATTCAAAGCACAATTCCAACTACTGGAAGGGCGTGAAATATCTCGGCATCGGGCCGTCGGCGCATTCCTATAATGGTGAAACCAGGCAATGGAACATCGCCAATAATGCCAAATATATGCAAGCTATCGAAGCGGGCAAAATATCCGCAGAAACCGAACTGCTGACCGAAGCCAACCGCTTAAATGAATATATCATGACCTCGCTGCGCACCATGTGGGGCCTTGATCTCGATAAGTTGAATTCCATAGCGGCGGCCTCGGCAATTGAACTGGTTTTAGCGGCTAGGCGTTTTTTTGACAAGGGCTGGATCGAACAAAAAGACAATGTAATTTACCTTACCCAAACCGGTAAATTGTATGCAGATCATATAGCTTCGGGGCTGTTTTTTTAATAATCCGGACAACGCCCTCCTGCTTCTCTTCTCCTCAAACCAGGCAATTGCAAAAGCCGGTCTTCAAAAAAATTTTGCTTCCTAAAAAAACCGCCTTTTCTGATACCCCGTATCTTCTACCAAATAACACACATTAAATCTTATGAAAAAACTAATTATCGCGGCCTTTGCATTAGCAGCTATTGCAACAGCGCCCCAAGCAAATGCTCAAACCAAAATGGTAGGCGGTGCAGCTATGTACCCAACCAAAAACATTGTTGAAAACGCCGTAAATTCAAAAGACCACACCACACTTGTTGCCGCAGTGAAAGCCGCAGGTTTGGTTGAAACTTTAGAGTCGGCGGGGCCTTTTACCGTGTTCGCGCCAACCAACGAGGCTTTCGGCAAATTACCCGAGGGGACAGTTGATAACCTGGTAAAACCCGAGAACAAAGAAACACTGACAAAAATTTTAACTTACCATGTAGTGGCCGGCCGTTTAAGCTCAGCCGACCTGTGGGCACAAGTTAAAGCCGGTAATGGGAAAGCCGAGTTAAAAACAGTACAAGGCGGCACCCTGACCGCTATGACGCAGGGTAAAAAACTATACCTGGTTGATGAAAAAGGCAATAAATCGTGGATAACTATTGCTGATGTAAATCAAAGCAACGGTGTAATACATGTGGTTAACACCGTGCTGATGCCAAATTGAGTTTAGTTTGCAGTAGGCAGTTGGCAGTTTGCAGTGAAAGAGCAGTTTGCAGTTTCCAGTGGGCAGTTCGCAGTGAATGACCCGTTTACAAGTGGCAGCGGGCAATGTTATCAGCCGCAACTGCAAAGCGGCAACTGCAAACTGGCCACTGCAAACTGCCTACTGCCTACTGCCTACTGCCTACTGCCTACTGCCTACTGCCTGCTGCTTCTTCCAACTCCCGGTACCAGTCTTCGCCGTATTTGCGGATGAGGGGGGCCTTCAAAAATTCGTGCACATGTACCTTTAGCTCATCGCCGAATGCGCAGGCAGGACTGCAAATGCTCCAGCGGTCGTAATTCAATACATCAAATTCAGGATATTTTGTTACGCGGATGGGATAAAGATGACATGAAATAGGTTTTCGCCAGTTTATGGCGCCGTTTTCGTAAGCTTTTTCGATGGCGCATTTAGTAATACCGTTTTCCCATATCACATATGCGCACTCCTTATTTACATCAACACAAGGGGTGGTATAATCGCCTTCAAAATCTTTAACAAATGTGCCGGTTTTTTCAATAGTGGCAATTCCTTTGGCTGTCATAAACGGCTTTACTTTGGGATAGATCTCGTTTAGTATGTCAAGCTCCGCAGCTTCCAGCGGCGCACCCGAATCGCCCTCCAGGCAGCATGCGCCTTTGCACTTGTTCAGGTTACAAACAAAATTCTCCTTCACCACATCTTCATGCAGCAATACTGCGCCAACTTCTATCATTTTTATCTGTTTTTAATTGAGATGTGAGATTTGAGATATGAGACATGAGATAAAAAAAAGAACCGAAGTTCCTGATGAAATATTGATCATGTATTTCGTAAATTACCATCCCCGCAAAACATCTCAAATCTCACATCTCAAATCTCACATCTCAAATCTCACATCTCAAATCTCACATCTCAAATCTCACATCTCAAATCTCACATCTCACATCTCACATCTCACATCTCACATCTCACATCTCACATCGTCTCTATTCTTTCAGCGGATTTAACGGATACTTCAGGTTCTTTGCCCCCGTAAGGTCCATGGTAATGCTGCCAACCACCAGCTCCACATGCGCCTTTACAGGTATCCTGTTGCTATCATCGGTTATCCAAAGATATAATTTGCTGTTTTTCCTGAACACCCTTCCCGGTATGATGGTCGGGTTAAATTTCAGGCAATTAAAAGTACCCATGCTGCATTCGGCCTTTTCCTTACCCGCATAGGTAATTCCGAGCGTATGTACGCCGTCTTCCAAAAAGTATTTTAGCTCAAACGTATCGCCAATCTTAATTTTCGAAATATCTATGCTCCTCGAAAAATAGTAGGCCGATAAAAAATCAAAAACTTTTCCCTTATAAGGATAAACTCCTTTTGCAGCCGTGATTTTATCATCCTCGTGATTAAAGGTAACGTTGTCGGTATGTTTATAACTGGCCTCGCGGCGGTTTTCGGTATAAAAGTAAGGCTCCAGGGTGGTTTGGTCCACGTAGGTTTCGTACCTGTTGCGCACCTTGTAAAAAACGTCAAATGCCCCCGCGGTTTTCCCGTCGGCCACGATATGAAATACCGGCCGGCCGTCGAATTTTTTGTCGGTTGTTTCCACCTTCAAATTTGCCTCGGCGGCGGTAAAAAAGCCGTACTTTAATTTATAGCTCAATTGTTCGCCGCTCTTAAAAACCGGCGCAACAATGGTTGCCATCTCCTGGCCAAAGGAATTGGTGAAAATCGCGGTAGCCAGCAATGCCAATATGAGGTATTTTTTCATTTATCTTTTTTGAGTCCATAGTCCATGGTCCATAGTCCATGGCTGAAATTCTATATTGATTCTTCACTCATCTTAAAACACAAGTGACTGTGGACCCATCGACCATGCACTATTAACTCAATCTTTCCCCTTATATTATATTGACCACAAATGGCTATGGACCATGGGCCATCGACTATGGACGACGACCACAAATGGCTATGGACCATGGACCATCGACCATGGACTAAACACTCAATCCTTCTTCTTATAAATAGGCACCGTTGAGCAGGGCTCGCCGAACATCAGGCTTTTTACTACCGGTGTAAGTTTTTTTGCCAGCTCCACATAGGCCGAAACAGGTACCGGGATATCGCCGCAGCCTTTCAGCACAATGCGCTGATCGCGGTATTGCTCAACATCCATTTTTGCAATGCTTTTTACAAACAATACCGTTTCAAGCATGTCGGCATCGCCAAAAACCACTTCGCGGGCGTAGGGCGCCATGCGGTTGGCCAGCAGCACATAAGCCCAGGCCGGTACAATAGCATCAGCGGTACAGGTAATGCCTACATACTTATCCTGGTACTGCGACCAGTCGTGCCCCTTTACAAACTCCCTGAAATCTTTTTCGCGCAATATCAGCTCCATAAACAAGTTGTCCTTAATATCATAAACCACCCGTTCGCCCTCCGGGTAAAAAGAAGCCGGGTCCAAAGTGACGAGGCCGCTTTGCGCTACTTTATTTATTATATTTTCCTGTATCTCCATTGCTCTGAAATAAATTAAGTCAAAACCGTTACTCTTTTAAAAAGATGTCCAACGTCATTAAGTTAAGAAAAATACTTTTACCCTTTTTCCGGTTCGCCGGAGAGAGGGTCGACAAGCGAAGCGCAGTCGGGGTGAGTCAACTGTGCGCCAGGTATTTACGCTAACCTCGCTTCCGTATTTTACTCACCCGGTCTTTGCTTCGCTCGACCACCCTCTCTTTTGCAGGCAAAAAAGAGGGTAAAAACATTTTGAAAGATATTTTCCTTAAATTAATTATGCTGCAAAAAAAAATATCCGGGCATAGACCTAACGCTAAACCCGGATACAAAATTACTTTAAATTTTACTATAAGAACCTGGCCCTGTAATCTTTTACATTCGCCTTATCTTTCAGTGCATCAAATATCTGCGAATCGGCCCGCTGCATTAAGGCCTGGCCCAGCTGCTGTTTTTCCCTTACGGCGTTGGCAAGCGGGGCGGGGTTAATAAAGTTGTTTACCACAAACACGTAAACGCCTTGTGTGCCTTCAACGGGCTTTGACAGTTTATTAGGCTGCGAGCCAAAAACGGTGCCTACCAGCGTGTACTCCGCCGATGAGCCGGGAATAACCGGGTTTGCAAATACGATGTTTTGTATCGGCAATACTTTTGAGCCGGCTTTTTGCGCAACCTGCTCGATGCTCGATGATCCGTTTAGCGCGGCCTGCAGCTTGTCGGACAGTAATTTGCCTTTCACACGGTTTTTAACCATCGGCTCGATCTGTTTTTTTACATCCTCAAGCGGCAGGATACCCTTTTTCTTTACCTGGACCAGGTGCGCTACAATGTACTGGTCGCCGGTGATGTATACCTTATCGGTAAAATCGCCTTTTTCGGCGCCGAATGCCCATCTTACTATTTCACGGGCATTCTCGATGCCTAACACCGAGGCGGCAGTACCGCTTATATCGGCAGCCGTCTTTTTAACCAGCCCGTCTTTTTTTACCTGCGCGTCAAAGTTGTCTTTTGTTAATGAGGCTAAAAACGTCTGTGCCTTGCTGTAAACCACGGTTTCTGTTTGGCTGCTGGCCTTTAACGGCAAATCGACTATACCTATTTTTGCTACTTTTGACGAACCCTTCTGGTCTTCGATCTGGATCAGGTGGACGCCGAATTGCGTTGATACGATTTTCAGGTCGCCTTTTTTGCCCTCAAAAACAGCATCGTCAAACGGCCCCACCATGGTGTTGCGGCCAAATGTGCCGAGGTCGCCGCCTTTTACCGCTGAACCTTTATCAGTAGAATACAGGTTGGCAAGGTCGGCAAATGACTTACCGCCTTCAATGAGTTTTTTAAGAGAATCGGCTTTTGCCAAAGCTTTTTCGTGGCCGATAACCGATTCGTCGATCAAAATGTGCCTTGCTTTTACCGAGTCGGGTTCAACGTGCGCATCAATCAGCTTGGCAATTTTGTATTTGCCGTTTGAAAGGAAGGGCCCGTAAACGAAACCTTTGGGCGCATTGAACAGGATCGAATCGGTCTTGGGATCAAGGCCTGACGCACCTTTGTGCTGGTATTTTAACGGCGTTTTTGTTTCGGCATTGATCTGCACGAACAAGGAGTCGTTGGTGCTTGCCTTAAAATCGGCCGCAATTTTTTCTGCCTGTTTCTTTATCGCCAGCGAATCGTCTTTTGACGGGGCTGCGTTAAAGCTTACATAATCAAATGTCCTCAATTCCGAGGGGTTTTTAAACTGCGCCTTATGCTCGTCGTAATAGCTTTGGTAGTCGTCGTCGGTAATGGTTATCTTATTATCAGGCACCGAAGCATAATCAAGCAATACATATTTAAAGTTCACCAGCTTGTTTTTAGCCATGTAGTCGTCTTTGGCATCCAGCGCGTTTACATACAAGCCGTTTGTTACCAGCGCGATATATTTCTCCGACAGCTTTTCGTCTATCATCTGTCCCACAAAATCAGCCCATTGCTGCTGTATATTGGCGGCGAGGGTAGGCAGTTTGGTCAAAAAGTCGCTCAACCTTGCCTTGTCCAGCTGGCCCGTTTTAGGGTCGCCGAAAGCCTGCACTATTTGCGGATTAGGGTTGTTGCCGCTGATCATGGAATTTGTTTCCGCCTGCCCAACGGACAGGCCCACCGCATCTACTTCTTTTTCAAGCACCGCCTGGTTCACCATGCGGTCCCAGGTAGTCTGCTCCACATAGCTGGTGATCTGCGGCGATAAATTGCCTTGCTGCTTAAACTGGGCACTATTTTGGTCAACCTTGGTTTTAAATTCATCGTAAGCGATTGCTTTGCCGCCAACCTCGCCCAGTAAATTGCGGTCCTCGCGGAAAAGCGAGCCGCCCGATTTCACCACATCCAGCGCGACAAAAGCAAACAGCGAAAACCCTATAGAAATTGCGAGAATCTTTCCCATCCGATCACGCAAATAACCCATTACACCCATAACTTATATTTTTATTTTACACTATTAAAAAGAGGGCGCAAGATACAATTTTTAGCAAAATTTTATAATACAAATTTTTGATATTGTGGCGAGGGGTGGTGATTGGTTGCTTGGCTTTGTTAGTGAGTGGTTGATTGGGGTGATTTTTGGTGAGTGGTTGGTTGGGTTGATTGGGTGAGTGGTTGGTTGCGTCGATCGGGTGAGTGGTTAGGTTGGTTGATTGCGTTGATTGGTGAGCGGTTGACTGGGGTGATTAAGTTAAGTTCGTGGTTGATTGTGGTGATCAGGTTAAGCACGAGTGGCGGGGAATTGGATGATACCCATATAGTGCAAAACCAGCCAGGCGCAGCCCTACAAAACATGGTTTACACATGGTTTACATAATTTACGGTTTACAGTGTTGTATATAACTGTAAATCAGTAAATTAATGGTTTACAGATGCCTGATCATGGTTTACACTGTAAACAGTTTTTTGGCTTCTTTTACCCGGTTTTTGTCACCACTAAATCGAAAAGCGGCCTTATCTTTGCAAATTTTTAAGGGGTTAATAATACAGTTTCGCAAAAGGCAAGGTTTTCCTTTTTCTGTTAAACACCAGTTCATTACTGTACCAGCACCGCAACGGAAATAATTTTGGTAAAACATGACATGATTATCGGTATAGTTTGTTACCTATCAGCGGGGCACGAGTACGCAGCCGCACAGCCTCACGCGGATACTCGCGCCTGATTCGGAGAGGAGTACACGAGCCTCAAAGCTGATCGCTATATTCTACCTTACGAATAAACATGAAAAGAGTTTCTATTCGTGCGGTGATCCGGTCCTCCATACTTTGTTTTGTATAATAGTATACATAAATATATATAGAAAGCTTTGGCGCACCGAAAGAGATGGTTGGACGGATAACGACTGTAGATTCATCAAAATCGCCCGTTCCGATTAGCCCCACCCATTTGTACCGGTGATAAATAAGTCCTTTGCTCTTTAAATGAGGCACTATATATTTTTGTACGGCCCGGTTTATAACAATTCTACATGTAAAAATATTCGCCACTATGACGATGACAAAGGCGGCCGCGATAGACAAATATTGAAACTGATAGAATAAATTTTCCATTTTCTTAATTACCTCTTTGTCCGTAGACTGTGTCTATTCGAAACCCGAATTGCGCATACAGGCAGAAATCTTCACCGCTACCCATCGCCGCTCAAAAAAAATCCCTAAAGTAATCATAAAACTAACCATACTTTCGCAAAAGTTACCCGGTTAGGCGCTATAAAATGATCTTCCAAACCACGAGAAGCCATTGTGCACTTGCCGGCCCGGTATTCTCGCGGAAGGGGGAGAAATTAATAATACGATATTTTGCGCTGTACGGTGTCGGTACTTTTCCTTTGGTGTATATCGTTATAAACTGAAATTCTTTTTAACCAGTTTCCTTTTTTGTCGAAAATCAAATAAGTATAATTAATTTTGATTATAGGTTTGGCATTCCCCCTATAAATGTCTTCTTCTATTAAATATTCCCGGTCGCTATATTTATACTTTTTTTCTGGAATCATTCGTTTTGGCTTAAAAGCAGAAGATAAAATCGATCCGATCAAGTTGTTTCTTGAATTGTATAAATAGAAATGTTGATCATTACCCGAAATTGATTCAATTATTTTTCCATTATCTCCGTACTTGTAAGTCACTATATCTTGGCCAACCGATGCGATAGTCGCAATCTTCAAACCTCTTTTATTATATTTTTCTGAATATTTAGTCACAGAACAGGTGTGTCCCTTGTAACCAGTACCTGAGCGTTCTTCAATAGGATTGCCATTCCTATCAAAATTGCTTGTATCATAAGGACAGGGAGCGGGTTCTGCATTTATAAAGTTGATTTCTATCAATTGTTTTACTTTGCCATTTAAAGTTTCGGGATAATTATGGCCGAGTTTAATGGTTTTGAAAGCTCTCTCCCTTTGCAGTGACGAAAGAAATGAAATCCCGATAATTATTATCACTGTGCTAACTTTCATTTTGATACGTTTATTAAAATTAAAGAAAATTGCTATGCATGACTTGAATTATTAAAAAACGACAAAAGTCCCCCACACTATGCCCGTAGTCTGCGACTACAGTGCGTAAAACAAACAATCAACATCAATGATCTGATCCAAGCCGGCATAATTAGAGGCGCTTGAATAAATATAGTCTCTCGCTGTCCGTAGACTGCGTCTACGGATGCACTATGCCTGTAGTCTGCGACTACCCTCACCCTCCCGCGAGTATGCAGCGCCGCCATGAACGCAAAGGCTACTCGTGGTTCGGACCCTGAATTGCGCATGCAGTCAGGATTTTATACTCATTGCAGCTCAAAAATCCTCTAAACTAATCGTAAAACTAACCATCCTTTCGCAAAAGTTACCCGGTTAAGCGCTATAATGAACTTCCAAACCACGAGAAGCCATTGCGCATGTGCCAGCCCGGCATTCTCGCGGGAGAGGTGCGATCCTGTAGTCACAGACTACAAGCATAGTGTATCCGTAGACGCAGTCTGCGGACAACGATTGGGCACAGTCTACGGACAACGATAGGGATCAGTCGTCCGGAGGCGATAACGATTGGTCTGGGGCTATGGCAAATAGTCGCTGCGCAGCGTCATTCATCCTGCAGGTCATATTTTTTATTCAGCAGGTCGATCAGTTCGGCGGCACGGCGCCTTAATGTATCGGCTGATTCTACCTTCAGGTATAAAAAACGCGAGCGCACCATCTCCACATATTCGTTAAACAATGTTTTATCATAAGACAGCAGGGGCGGGTTTGTTTTTTTAAATGAATCGATCTTTGCTCGCTTTGAAGCAACCTGCATACCATAAGGGTCGTTATTTACCGTTGCTGAACCTGCCTTTAGCCCATGAAAAATATCATTTGCCTGCTCGTTATATTTAAATTCAAATATATGCGCGCGGGCTTTGCGTGTTTCGGCATATATCCCGGCTTCCTTCTCTTCGCTTATTTTCATGCTCTGGCATTCCTGGTCATATAGTGCAAGTTTTCGGTTGATAATTTTGTCGCCAAAAAACCTTAATGAACCTGAGCTTTTCATTTCGAGCAGCGTGGCGTCATGGGGTGTAAATACGTGATAAGCCCCGCCAAATAAACCAAACCAGTATAATTTGCCCGAAGGTATTTGTTTAGGCTCTTGCGCAGACAATAGTTTCATCAGCGAATCGGTATTTGCCGTTGCATACCTGAAATAGGTTAAATAGCCCTCTAATTCGGCGGTGTCTAATTTCAGGTCGTTGTACAAAGTAACGGCATATTCTTTAGCCTTATTATTTTCGTTGATATGCTCGCGAAGGCTTTCGGCAAAAAACCCCATAGTAACGGCTAAAAATATCATCAGGCCTTCCAATAAATATTCTTTTATACCTTTCTTTTCGATTTCGGGGTGGTGGTGTACTTCCATGTGTTGTATTTCGGATTTCGCATTTACTTCGTTGAGGGCTTCGCCGTTTTCGATTTGGGGTTTATTTAATCCGGAATTCAGATTTTCGACCGAGGAATCATTTTCTTTCTCTGACTTTTTACTTCGGACTTCCGACTTCGGACTTACTTCCGGACTTTCCGGCTTTCGGACTTTCAAACTTTTTCCCCTACTCATCGTCAAGCTTATTTTCTTTATTGGTCATTTTAATCAATTCTTTTGGCTGGATCAATAATTGACAAGCACGGCCCGATTGAATGATATAGGCATTTTTAAGGTATTGCAATGAGCCGACTATCGAGTTAATCAAAGCAAGGTTATTCACAAATAGTTGCGGGTAAATGGGTCTTAAAACTATCGGCACTATATTATTGATCCGTTTTTTTATAGATTATTTTGCCCCATTTTATTTTATCCCAAATTCTTTCATGAAAAAAATAACCGATGGTGGTATAGATGTTACTAACGATCATAAAACCCACTGCTACTTTTATTTGTCCGGTGAACAGATAGATTGCGGTGAAATCAAGAATTAAAATGACGAGCCTGTAACTAATAGTTTTTACAATAGATCTGCGGACAGTTTCCTCTGCGTGATGGTTATCGGGTAATAGTTTTTCAATCATGTTTTATCGGTACGATAAATATGGGTATTGTGGAATGCCTGATCACTTTTTCTGCAACGCTGCCCATTAATAAATGTGATAATCCCGTTCTGCCATGTGTACCTAAAACTATTAAATCGGCTTCCCATTCTTTTGCAACTCTCAGAATTGCTTCATAAGGATTTCCTTCTTCTGCAAAGAACCAAACTTTAAAGTCACCAAATACTTTTTCAATTAATATTTTTTGACTTTTCCCATAATTGCTTTTTATGATTTCAGCCAATTCCTGGCTTGTTGCGCCGGCTTCACTTACTAAAATTGTTACATCAACAACGCTTACTAAGGCAATCTCCGCATTAAGTTTCTTTCCTAATTGAAATCCCTTTGCCGCAACAATTTCAGATGCCGGACCATCATCTGCCGCTATTAATATTTTTTTAAAATCGCTCATATGTTGTATGTTATATAAACCGGATGCTAAAACAAGGCTGAATGAACGAACAAGAAACTATATTTGAGATGTGCTCATCTTTTTGTAAAGATAAATGAAGTTAATCGCAAAAGAATGATGATAGTCATATTTTTGATCGCGGATATAAGGTAAACTTTATCGGCATAAAATTTGAAAATATGCAATCGGCAGAACCTCGCTATCCGTAGACTGTGTCTACGGATACACTATGCCTGTAGTCTGCGACTGCAGTGCGTAAAACAAACAATCAACATCAATGATCTGATCCAAGCCGGCATAATTAGAGGCGCTTGCATAAATATAGTCTTCTGCACGATAAACCAGCCCAGCATTTACCGGGTTTTGATGAATGTAATCTATCTTTTGCTGTGTAAATGCGGGCGAAGTTAATTCAACCGGGTGGTTATCGTGCTCCCACAACTGGTATTTCTCGTTTCGGGTATGCAGGGAAGCATAGTACTTAAACTGGTGCAGCATCCACTCTTTGCGGCTTTCAACACCGCTGTTTTCAATGGCGTCCAGTATTTTCTTCGACGTATATTTTTTACAATCCCTTATAAAGCCGCTTAAAGTAAAGCCCTCGTCGACAGATACTATTAAGTGTACATGGTTCGACATGATAACATAGGCATGCAAATGCAGGCCCTTTTTTTGCTGACAGTATTTTAAAGAATCAATTACTATATCGCGGTAGGTTTGGCGCGTAAAAATGTCTATCCAGCCAACTACGGTAAAAGTCAGGAAATAAGTTTCATGCTGGTTATGAATAATATAGCCTTTGCGTGCCATGATTTGATTGATAGGTTTGCTAAAGGTATAAAACCAATACGCTAATTGCAAGGTTAAAATTTAACGCGCGTTGCTATAGTCGCAGACTACAGGCATAGTATATCCGTAGACGCAGTCTACGGACAACGATGCAGCTCAAAAAACACTCCAGACATTGTAAAGTTACCATATTAAACCGCCTTTTGCAGCCGCTTACCATTAATTTACCTGTCTTATTGCCCTGATTGTTAATATTCATCACCTGGCGGCTTCAAATATTTCGGTAAAAATGCACTAAAAAAAATATTTGGCTGGTCATTTTCAAAAAAACGCGCTGAATGGCAAAATTTCATGCTTTTTTCATAAACGGGACTCGCGGCAATAAATAAATTTGCGTTTTTCACTTAAAATCCATTACATTTATAGCCTAGATTAAACAAACCCCTGGCACGATAAAGTATTTTAACGAATTGTTTTTGGGATCCGGGGCGGGTGATAAACTTTAATTGTATTTTTTTGGGAAAGCCGCCCGTCAACTGACGGACGGCTTTTGCTTTCTTAATGGGCGTCGACCGGCATCTTAGCCGCTTTTTTAAATGGCTGCAAATACAGCAGCGGTATGGAGAAGAGCATCACCAGCCCCGATATCCAGTACGCATCATCGTAGGTAAGTAAAAGCGTTTGTTTTACCACGGCGCCTTCAATGGCGGCATAAGCCATGTGGGTAGCATCGAGCGCGGATTTTCCCTTTGCTTCGAAACTTTGCAGCAGCATATTAAAACGCTGGGTAAAAGCCGGGTTATATACATTGATATTACTTAACAGGTTACTGCGGTGCACCCCCTCGCGTATATGTATAATGGTAGTAAGCACCGCAATACCAAATGAACCGCCCAGCTGCCGCATCATATTATTTAAGCCTGTGCCCTGGCCAAGCTCGGGGCCTGTAAGGTCGGCTATGGCGAGCGTGGTTAGCGGCACAAATAACAAGGCCATGCCCACACCCCTGATCAAAAGCGGGATCAATACATCTTTTTCACCCGTGCCGAGCGTTGAATTGCTCAGCATGGTGGTAAATACAAAGAACAAAAACATGCCCGCCGTCGCCATAAATTGCGCGGGAATGCCCCTGTTGAGCATTTTCCCGATAAATGGCATCATGATGATGGTGCAAAGCCCGCCGGGGAATAGCAGCTCGCCGGTTTGCTGGGCCGAGAAGCCGAGCAAATTCTGGCAAAATACAGGGAACACGAAAACCGAGCCATACAGGCCAAAGCCCAGCACGAACGACGTAAACATCCCCACCGCAAAACTCCGGTGCCGCATGATGCCAAAGTTTACTATGGGGTGGTCGGTACTTAGTTCGCGCCAGATAAAAAGGATGACCCCCAATACCGCGGTTACAGTAAGCACAAGGATATACGTTTTGGCAAACCAGTCTTCCGATTCGCCTTTTTCGAGGATGGTTTGCAAGCTGCCTACGGCAACGGCCAGCAGGGCAATGCCCCACCAGTCGATAGGTTTCCCTTTTGCCTCCTTGGGCGTTTCCCGCACAAATGTATAAGCGCAAAATGCCGCAAGCGTACCCACCGGGATATTTACATAAAATATCCACCGCCATGAGTAGTGGTCGGTAATATAACCGCCGATGGTCGGCCCAACGGTTGGCCCCACAACGGCCCCCAAACCAAACAACGCAGTTGCGGTGCCTATTTGCTCGCGCGGCCAGGTCTCTACCAATATCGCCTGCGAGGTTGATATCAGCCCGCCGCCTGCCAATCCCTGCAATATCCTGAAAATTACCAGCTCATTCAGGCTGGTGGCGTTTCCGCACAGGAATGATGCTATGGTAAATACAATTATCGAGGTTATAAAATATTGCTTTCGCCCGAAACGGCTTCCCAGCCAGCCTGACATAGGCAATATAATTACGTTCGCCACCGCATAACCGGTAACCACCCAAGCAACATCTTCGAGCGTGGCGCCCAGGTTACCCTGGATAACGGGTATCGACACATTTACGATCGTTGTATCTATCAGCTCCAGTAACGAAGCGATGATCACCGTGATCGTAATGATCCATTTTCTAAAGCCAACTTCAGCCATATATTATTTAATTTAGTCCATGGTCCATAGTCCATGGTCGATAGCAGAAAAATTCAACAAAGCCCTTCCAACGTCCTTCCATAGTCCATAGTCTATGATCGATAGCAGAAAAATTCAACAAAGCCCTTCCAACGTCCTTCCATAGTCCATAGTCTATGATCGATAGCAGAAAAATTCAACAAAGTCCTTCAAACGTCCTCCCATGGTCCATAGGCCATAGCCGATAGTAGAAGAATTTAACAAAGCCCCCAAACGTTCCGTCCTGCCATGGACTATCGACCATGGACTATGGACTCCCTATAAAATCACAGAAACACTCACGCTCATGCCGGGGCGCAGCTTGTCCATAATTTGTTTTGAGGCATTGATCTTTATTTTAACGGGGACGCGCTGTACCACCTTTACATAGTTGCCGGTGGCATTATCAGGCGGCAATAATGAAAACTTGGCGCCGGTTGCCGGCGAAAAATTATAAACCGTACCCTCAATTTTCAGATCGGGATAAGCGTCGACATCCACATTTACCTTTTGCCCGTTGCGTATCTTATCAAGCTGGGTTTCTTTAAAGTTGGCTGTAATGTACACGCTGTTATCGTTTACGATGGAAAACAAAGTTTGCCCGGCCTGTACCAGCTGGCCCACCTGGATATTCTTTTTAGAAGTGATGCCGCTTGCAGGCGCTTTTACCACGGTATATGAAAGCTGAAGTTTGGCATAGTCAACATCGGCCTGCCTTTGGGTTACGCCGGTATGGGTAACGTTCAACTGGTTTTTTGTTGCGCCTTCCTGCTCTTGCGCGGCCCTGTATTGGTCCTGTGCGGCCCTGTAATTGGCCTGCGCGGTGGCAAGGTCGGCCTTAGCCTGGTCAAATTGCTGCCGGGTGATCGAGCCGTCCTGCACCAGGTTGGCATAACGCTGGTAGTCTTTATTCACCTTGTCCAACTGTGCTGCCGCCGATTCAACTTTAGCCTTTGCGCCTGCAGAGTTCGCTGCGTTTTCGTAAATTTGCGATTGGCCGACATTTATGTTCGCGCTTGCGCCTGTTTCGGCAGCCATAGCCTGCTCGAGCTTCACTTTATAATCGCGGTCGTCAATTTTTACCAGCACCTGGCCTTTTTCAACATGCATGTTTTCCTGGAAATAAATGCTGTCGATATATCCGCCAACGCGTGCTACAACCGGGCTTATGTCGCCGTCAATCTGCGCATCATCGGTATCCACGTGTTTGCCGTAGTATATATATTCTTTTATCCCAAAAATAACTCCCGCTATCAGTATTACCCCCAATACTATCGGGAGTACCCTGTTCGGTTTCTTCCTGGTTCCGTTTTCCTGTGTTTCGTTTGCTTTTGCCATCGGGTATTAATTATTGAATTATTGATTTATTGAATTAGTGGGATTAATTATTGAATTAGTGATTTAGTGAATTAGTGAATGAACTCTTTTAACCATCTGCACATTTGCACATCCGCATATTTGCACATTTGCACATCATTTATTAAGCTTCCCTGTCGATTTAATTAAAGTATAATAAGCCAGGCCCGCGTCTGCCTTTGCCAGTTCGAGATTGATCTGTGCCTGGTAAAGCAATGTTTGGGCATCGGCCCGGTCAGTCGCCGAGGCGATATTGTTCTGGTATTTCGACTCGAGTATTTTGTTGTTTTCGCCGGCTTGTTCAATGGCTGTTTGCAAAAGTTTTATCTTGTCCAAAGCCATCATGTAATTCTGGTAATTCTGGTTCACTTCCTTCCTTACGCTGTTGATAGTTATAGCCTTGTTCAGGTCAACCTCCTGGCGCTGTATCTTCGCCTCGGTCACTTTGTTTTTGTTGGTCCATAGCGATGAAAAATTCCAGCCAAAGGTCAACCCAACCGTTATCGGTGTAATAAACGAGCCGCTTTGCGGCAGGGGGTTAATATTGGCATCTACATAATACAGTCCCGCCGAAGCCGCCAGCGTTGGCTTTGTGTTTGCCTTTATATTGTTGATAGTTACGTCGGCGACTTTTGAGCGCAGGTCAAGCTGCCGCAATTCCACGCGGTCTGTCAGCGCGGTATCGATATAAGCCGACAAGGGCCCAACCTGCCGGTCGTTTTCGTTTACTTCAGTTACGGCCAGTTGTGTATTGTCGGGCAAGCCGAGCAAAACATCGAGGTTAAAATTCACGATTTTGCGGTTGGTTTCCAGGTCTATTCCGTTCAGTTCAACATTGGCGCGCTGAAGCTGGAAGCGCAGCACATCGTTTTTGGTAACAATCCCCTGGTCGAAAAAACGCTGCGCCTGTTTTATCTGCTGGTCCAGCGTGGCAAGGTTTTGCTCCACTACTTTTTTGCTCTGCAAAACCTTGTACAGGTTGTAATACGCGCTGATGATATCATAGGCTACCTGGTCCCGGCTATTGTCAACGTCCAAACGGGCCACCCTGGTCAACAGCTCGGTTGATTCTTCGGCATACTTAAGCCTGTTGGCGTCGAAGATCGTTTCGCTCAATGAAGCAATACCCAGGTAAGCATCGGCGCTTTTAGGCAGCGAAAAGCTCGATTTGCCAAATTGCAGCCTGTTGGCGGGTATCTCTGCGCGATTATAACCGAAACTTGCCGTTCCGGTTGGCATTACATGGTCTTTCGCCTGTTCGTACCGCGAAACCGCCTCGTCGACCCTGGCTTTGGAAAGCCTTACAACGTTACTGTTTTCAACACCGAGTTTTATCGCTTCATCAAGCGTTATCGTCCGCTCTTGCGCGGCGGCGCTTTTTCCAAACAGCAGTACAAAAATTACTACAGGTATTAAGTAACGATTAAAGGCTGTGGCCATGTTTTTAAAGTGCAGGTTGATGTTTTTGTTATTTTGTGTTGTCATTGTCGGTCGTTAAGTAAGCTTTCAAAAGTCTTTTCAAGTATTTTTTAATCCTTGGTTTAAGTTTTTCTTCCAAAAACTTTTCGTCGCGAATATCATGCCCCAACATTAAGGATGATATATTAGGCATGTTAATTATATAATTCTTTGTACCGAATATGGTGGCAGTAAGCAGCGATGTATCCGCATCCTTATAAAAACTACCGTTTTTTATCCCTTCGTCGAATATCTTTTTAAACTCCATCACATTGGTCATCAAAATCTGGGTGATCTTATCGGTAAGGTCCCAGCGTTTGCTGATCGACATTTCGCGGTTTATCAATTTCTGAAAGCAATTATTAACAATAATGCGGTCGACATACTTATCGATGCACATCTCCAGTTTGTCCCATGACGACATGCTTTCGTCACTTCCTATATTTTGCAGCAGTGTTTGAAACGACGATATCTTCCGTTCAAAAACCGCCAGGAACAAGCCTTCTTTCGATCCGAAATAATAATTCAGCATCGCCATATTTACGCCGGCTTCGCCCGATATCATCCGGGTAGAGGCGCCATCATATCCGAGATCTGAAAATATCCGTTCAGCAACATCCAGGATATGGTCTTTCTTATCTATTTTATCTTTATCCATTTCTTTTCCTGCACAAAATTAATCAAACGATTGATTGAGTCAAATCATTTTTTTGTCATTGTTCATAAATAGCTGATGATCAATAAGAAAAAATCAATCGATTGATTAACAAATGAGAAATAAAGATTGTTTTGGATAAAACGGTCAATTTACTAGAGACACACCGCCAATTCCAAATTGAACTACGTGGTACAACCTTCGAATTGAAAACTTTAAGATGCAAAATATTCGCCCTTAAAAGTTTTACCAAATTTACCAAAGGAAAAAATAGTCCTTACAAAACTTTAGAAGTTTTATAAATACACATAAATTAGATAATGTTCACAATTTCGTTAAATCAGAAATCGTAAATGTTGCGCTGTGTGCAAACTTATTTATAAATTAATCGATGAGCTTTCAAGAAGCCATTTACGAGATATTTCCCGTTGTTCTGTATATAGAATACATCCTTGCCAAGAAGAACGATCATATGATCCTAGAATTTCAGAAATGATTCGCCGAAAAACTTGTGATTCTCCGCGACTATCATTCCAAAACAAAGGAGGTGAGTCCGCTGGTTCTAAATAAAGATAGTTATTTATGTCAACTTCGTTAACAGTTCTAGGGGTTCCAAGAATTCTTATAGCATAGTTTATTATATTTGCCGAATCGATCTTATCAATTGGTACACTGTGAATATGAGCGTGATGAACACAAGAGGAGCCTTTGGAATCAGTACAACTTCCATGCTCAAAGAATATTGTATCCTTTCTCATCTCGGTCAGGTAAAAACTCTCAATTTTTTTTTTGACTAGAGCTAATTCCTCGGTTTCGGAAGGTGGAAGTACTTGGGATGAGAAATAATGATTAATTGGTATTATTAAAAAGTGGTTCTTTGTAATGGGAGAAACATCTGGTTTTACATTTAAACCGCTTCCTTTGTAAATCAATTTTTGATTCAACTGTTTGTACCCCTCTACTTGTAAAGAAATAGGAATATCCGGTAAAGTCTTGTTTATCAAAAAGCAGAATGGGCAATCTTTTAATGCTGGAGGGTTCACGGTCTATGCGGTTAGGTTATGATTCTTAATAAATTGATGAACTAGAACTTTCTGAAGTTTTTCATTTAAAGTGATCAGTCGATGTTCTTGTTCATTAACTACCTGTAACGCAGCAGCTAAAACCAATGAACGAGTTATTTGAATTTCCAATGGTAAAATAGGATCCATTTCACCACTAAAGTTTACAGGGAACCCACCATTAGCTAAATAAAAGGACTTATCTTTATTCGTTATTTTATATAAGCATCTCCACGTCGCGGCTCTTGATTTTTCATTTAATAGTGTTACATCTTCAATTTTATGAATGCCACTTTGTAAAAAAATAGACTTATCGCCAGAAAATTTCCATAAACCAAATTCAAGGTCGGAGGAAGCCATATTCACAAACAATGTACCGTCTTGGAAATTGCTGAATCTATCAAATTTTATTAAGCTTGTACCTGTACAACCTATGACAATACCTGCAGTTATCTCTCTCGAAATATCGTCTGTCGTTGCGTAGTTGTCATTCGTCGCGCTATTGATTTGTTGTGCATCTATGTCAAAAACAATTACCTTAAATCCAGCAATACTAAGTTGCGTACAGACAGCTTTTCCAATAGCACCATAGCCGATTAAAAGGGCATTACGATTCGGTGGACGATAGTATTGGCTCCATGAGTTAAGTAAATTACAAAGCTCGGACACCATCGATTTACCAATTAGCGGAGCCTCTATTTTCTTTTTCGCGTCGCTGGTAGCAACATTTATAACGGGACAGCCCAGTTTTATTCGGTTTATTTCATTAATCCCACGACTCGTTAATTCTACACACTTAAACCGGTATAAATGTTTCTTAAATTCATCTTCATGTGCAATGCTAATTCCTTTTGCGGCATCATCTAAAAGAAGTATTGGTAGTTCTGAATGATTTAAAACCAATTTAAAAACCTTTCTTATTGTATTTTTTAGGATATCATCATAACATACATCGGTAGAATATCCCTCTATTGGATTAAATGAATTATATTTATTCATTTCTAAATACTTTAAAACCTCATCGTTTGTTGAGTAGGCTTTCCCAATAATATAAAAGTCCTTTTTATTAACACCTCCTCTTTCAATACTTTTGATTAGAGGAATATTTGATCCAAGTAGATGTTGAATAAAAACGCAAGCATATCCTTTAAACTGCTGTTTGTTTTTTATGTCAAAAGACTTTTCTAAATAAGTTAGCAAAGGCAATTTATCAGGGATTGTATTCACTTTGTAAGTTATTTATATCTCGTTATTTGTACTGTGAATTTTAAGTGGGCCAATGTTTTTTGCTTCAACGATCGACACGCGCGATATTAGTTTTTTAGTCCTTTCAGATATTACATCATAAAAAATATCACTAATTCTAATAGCCCCTATAAAATCACCAGATTTTACATCGTCATTGATCGCACGCTCCAACCTTGCTGCTTTATTTACCTCACTGCCAATTAGGGTAAATTGACTCCTCATTTGGGTTCCGAAATTGCCGATAGAAACATCCCCGATGTGAAGCCCGATTCTTATTGAAAGAGACGAGTCCCCAATTTTTATTTCCTTAATTTTGTCTACAACTTCCATTGCCGCCGAAAAGGCGCTCTCACATTCGTCCTTTCCTGTTTTAGTCTTGACTATCCAGTAAGCCATGACAGCATCTCCAATGAATTTGTCAATAAATCCCTTACGCGAATCAATCGCTTTGACTTGAGGCGTTAGAAATCGTTGTACAAAAGCAGACGCGTTTTGAGGCGGCATTGTCGATGAATATTTTGAAAATCCTATAATATCTGAAAACCAAATAATTACAGTCTCCCTTCGAGGCCTTTGGAGAACTGCCTCAGGAGCCAGTTTTTCTACACTTAAAGCATACTCTCCAACAAAAAGGCGAAGATAATTTTGATATAGAATTAGTTTACGCCGCGCCTCAACAATGTCGGCGGTAGTTTCATCTAGTTTCATACAAAGTATCCATGCGCAGTTTCTCCATATTTGAGAGGCGTTTGGATGCGCTTCAATTGCTGGTAAACTTATTTCAAGTATTTCAACAGGGCCGTTAACGGCAACTAGTTCTAACCTTCTACCTCCTCTCTGATCTAATAGTCCCTGCTCTCCTAACAAAGAACCCCGATTTCTTGTGACCAGGGTCAAATCATTCTCTTTAACTGCTAATATTCCTTTCGCAACTATCCAAAGGCAATCGGTGGGGTCGCCAGGCCGACACAAAACCTCATTCTCCATTAACTCGCGATAGAATGGTTTAAGTAATTCGATTTGTTCAATACCATCCACAAGTCCTGATGCAACTAGCAGTTCCTTGTAAATTGGAGACAGTTTGTTATCGTGCACTGGCTGTTTCTTCATGATGAATTATATAGTTAGCTATGGGATTTAACTAAGAAAGGTATTTTCTTATTTGATTTATATGTTCTATATCTTTAGGACGGCTCATAATATACTTGAACATTAAAACGTCAAGAAGCGAGGCGTATGGAATTTGCTGAATGACAATTGCTTCGCGAATTATACGATCGACGTTTAGACCCATCCACTTATTAAAAATTTCGATTGTATGAGAGTTTGATTTATAAATGAGTGACCCTTCCTCTTTCACTTCGAAAATAATTTTTAATCTTTCATATTCCTTCTTTGTAACAATCACATCTATATCTGTAACATAATGAATTATTTCTAAAGCAAGAAGAGTTCCGCTGCCAAAAATTGCATATTCTCCTTTTCGCAAATCTAATCTTTCAATTTCTTGTCTAAACTCGATAATTCCCATCATACGCTGTGTTGTAATTGTCGACTTGAAGAATATCGCCTAAATTTAAGCGACAATGGCAATAATTTCGTACACCCAAATTTATTATATAAATATATATGATAAATCCGTCTGATATACTATTCAATTTCAAGAACTTTTCTCATTTGATTTGACTTTAAAAATCTAAATATATATTCCAGGTTTGTGTGAAGTATGTGGTTAAATTGCATTTGTATTGATAGGCAAAAATTATCGCTATTAAGCATTTGCCAATATCGATATGGCCATACCGTTTTTGAGTTATTTAAATATGTCGAAGGCCTATTAAAGTCTATCCAGTGAATCATTGTTAATTCAAAGTCTATTAGATTAACCGTCTCGGAAGCCGAAAACTCACTTCTCAACGCTTAGCCGTTGCAATTTAGAGACATCCGAAATCCGAAATAACCACAGTATTGTTAAATTCTTGATACATATGCCCGTGGCATATATCTTTCAATATATTTGTTGATATGAAGCGTATAAAACTCATTGCCGCATTTCTGTTTGCGGCCCAATTTGCTTTTTCACAAACCGCCCCCCCTGCCGACCTGGTAAGCATCGAGCAAAATTTTAAGAAACTGGATGTATTGGGAAGCGTGCTCTATGTAGCCGCGCATCCCGACGACGAAAATACCCGCCTGCTGGCTTACCTGGCGCAGGAAAAGCATTACCGTACCGGCTATCTTTCGATGACGCGCGGAGATGGCGGCCAGAATTTGCTGGGCAATGAGCAGGGGGAGCTTTTGGGCCTGATACGTACGCAGGAGCTGTTAGCCGCCCGCAAAGTTGACGGCGCGGAGCAATTTTTTACCCGCGCGAACGACTTCGGTTTTTCAAAAGGTCCGGGCGAAACTTTAAAGATATGGGATAAGGAAAAGGTTTTGGGCGACGTGGTTTGGGTGATCCGCAAGTTCAGACCTGATGTTATTATCTGCAGGTTCCCTACGACCGGCGAGGGCGGCCATGGGCATCACACTTCATCGGCCATACTGGCGCAGGAGGCATTTACCGCCGCAGCCGACCCCAGCCGCTATCCCGAGCAATTGAAATACGTAAAACCCTGGCAGGCGAAGCGTTTGTTATGGAATACCTTCAATTTCGGCAGCACAAACACTACGGCCCCCGACCAGTTTAAAATAAATGTGGGCGTTTATAACCCGGTGATGGGCAAAGGCTACGGTGAATTAGCTGCCGAAAGCCGCTCGAACCATAAAACACAGGGCTTCGGCTCGGCAAGGCAGCGCGGCGAATCATACGAATATTTTAAAACAATCTTAGGCGATGCCCCGCAAAATGATTTGATGGACGGCGTAAATACTACATGGGCAAGGGTTAACGGCAGCGACATAGGCCGGGATATTGAAAAGATACGGAAAGAATTTGACGTGGATCAGCCGGAGAAATCGGTTCCGGCGCTGGTGAAATTGTTTGATAAAATCGACAAGGTACCTGATGAGTACTGGCGTGTACAAAAAATCAAAGAGCTGGATAACCTGGTTTCGGCCTGCGCGGGACTATGGTTTGAGGCATATACCGCAGACCCGGCCTATGCAGTGGCCGACCAAATGAGCATCCGCTCGCAGGTGATCAGCCGTTACGGGCTTAACATTTCGTTAAACGGGCTCACAGTGATACAACGTGCTGATAACGCAAATGCAACGACGGCCTTTATGGAGCCCCTGGCAAACTACGCTTTGCCTGTGACCAATACGGAGAAGGCGCTCCCCGCAAACGAGCTCCAAACCTTTAACAACGAGTGCATAGCCGGGCACATAACGCAGCCATACTGGCTGGAATCCCCGCATTCCATCGGAACTTATACGATCAGCAACGACGGCAATGCCGGTAACCCCGAAAATCCCGGCGCGCCAGAAGTGGAATTTAAATTTTTGGTTGAAGGCCACCCTATAGCAGTTGACCGGAAACTGATGTATAAATATGTAGACCCGGCAAAAGGCGAAATTTACGAGCCGGTGGAAATTACCCCTCCTGTTACCGCCAACATTGCCGATAAAGATTACCTGTTCCATTCACTTCAGCCACAAAATGTCGAGGTCAAATTAAAGAGCTTTACCAAAAGCGAGGGCAGCATCAGCATAAAACCGGTGGACGGCTGGAGAATTAGTCCTGAAAAAATAGACTTCAGAGGTAAAAATAAAGGCGACGAATGGACAGTTAATTTTAGCGTCGCGCCTGCAGATAACCGGCCCAAAACAGGCATTTTCGAAGCAGTGGCAGATGTTAACGGAAAGCAGTTTTCGAGGGGAATACAGCAGATCAAATATGAGCATATACCGAACATAACGATATTCCCGCCGGCGCAGGCAAACCTCATTGATCTTGACCTGAAATTAGCCGGCAAAAAAATAGGCTATATACCCGGCGCGGGAGACCTGGTGCAAGAGGCTTTAAAGCAAGTGGGCTATGATGTGCATGAACTTACCGAACAAGAGATCATGAACGGCGACCTTTCGGGCTATGATGCAATTATCACCGGTGTGCGGGCGTACAATGTAAACAAGCGCCTGGCAATAGAGCAGCCGAAACTGCTTGACTATGTGAAAAACGGGGGCAACCTGGTGGTACAGTATAACAACAGCAATGGCCTGGTAACAAAACAAATAGGGCCGTACCCATTCAGCGTTGTAAACCGCAGGGTGACGGATGAAGATGCAAAGATCACGGTTTTAGACCAGCAAAACCCCGTATTAAACTATCCCAACAAAATAACGCAGGATGATTTTAACGGCTGGGTGCAGGAACGCGGCTTATACTATGTAGGCGATTTTGACCCCAAATACTCAGCCCCCCTGCAAATGAACGACCCTAACGAAGCGCCTAATAATGGCGCCCTGATCGTGGGCAACTATGGCGAGGGCAGGTTTGTTTATACCTCGCTGGCATTTTTCAGGCAGCTGCCTGCCGGGGTGCCCGGCGCGTACCGGTTGTTTATAAATATATTGAGTAAACCGAAGGCTAAGGTTATTCCGTAAGGTAAAGGCAGAAAATTGATCCAAAGATTCCAAATAAACAGCAAAACAACTATAAAAAGAATTGAAATTATTAGATTTGACTAAATAACGCTGGCCGGTGCAACTAATAGAAGTCGAAGACAGAGCAAAAAATTCAAATAAAAACAAGCTAAATAAATCGGATCGTGAATTTCACGATTGGTATAGGTTTGTGCTATCGTACCCACCTCAACTTGTCAGAAAATATATAAATGAGTTCGGGTTAACTTCGGACGATATACTTCTTGACCCCTTTTGCGGGACCGGAACGACTCTCGTTGAAGCCAAGCTCCAAAATATTCCGTCTATAGGTATCGAGGCGAATAATTTCGTTCACTTTGCAAGTGCCGTCAAAACAAATTGGGATATAGATTCAACTGTTTTAATGGAATTTGCTAACATAATTAAATACAATACACTGGCGGACTTTAATATCCAGGGCATTCATGATTATGGGTTCAACTCAGAACCAAATATCGAGTTGCGATCTCTGAACGCTGAACAACAGAAGCTAATTCTGCAAAATTCTATCAGTCCACTGCCGCTTCATAAATCTCTGGTCCTTCTTGATCAGATAAAAAAATATCAAAATACTATTTTTCATAAGTATTTTATTCTGGCTTTTGGAAATTCATTAGTATATCAAATCAGTAACCTTCGTTTTGGGCCTGAAGTTGGAGTTGGAAAAATTAAACATGATGCTGCTGTTGTGGCAAATTGGTTTGCTCAAATGCAAAAGATATGCAGCGATCTTCAATTGTCAAAAGGAAAATGTTTGGCGAAGTCGGAATCCATTTTATCTGATTCGAGGAATTTAAAGGATTTACTCAATGGCAGGAAAATATCGGCAGTAATAACCTCGCCGCCTTATCCAAACGAAAAGGATTATACCAGGACAACCAGGCTTGAATCTGTTTTGTTGGGGTTCATAAATAGTAAAGAAGAATTGAGAGCTTTGAAGAAATCTTTATTGAGGTCTAATACACGAGGTATTTATAAAGGCGATAGTGACGACGACTATGTAAAAGGATTTCCAGAAATACAGCGAATAGCAGATAATATCGAAAATAGGAGAATTGAACTTGGAAAAACTTCTGGATTTGAACGCCTTTATCACAAGGTAACCAGGCTTTACTTTGGCGGCATGGCCAGGCATCTGATAGAGTTGCAATCTGTATTGAAACCTGGCGCCCGATTAGCTTACGTAGTAGGTGATCAAGCATCGTATCTTCGCATTATGATACCTACCGGAAAACTTATAGCAGATATTGCCGAATCCTTAGGATATGAACTTGAAAGAATTGAGGTATTCAGAACACGATTTTCAACTGTCACAAAAACTAACTTAAATGAGGAGGTGGTAGTTTTACGATGGAGAGGTTAGGAAAATAAAATCCATGGCAAAAACAAGAAACCGTTACTCAAAAATTATTGAGTCTATTTTCTTTAATTCCTACAAAAAGGGGATAACAGAAATAGCTTTTACCAGGGACGAAATTGTCGACGAAGCTATAAAACTTAAAGTTGAACGGCCAAAAAACTTAGGAGATATTATTTATTCATTTCGCCATCGAAACTCGTTTCCTGAAAGCATTGTTGAAACTGCACCTGAAGGCTCGGAGTGGATTATTCGTGCGGCCGGGAGGGGTTTATATAAATTTGTCGTCACAAGTCAAAGCACATTTGAGCCAAATAAGCGTTTAGTGGAAACGAAAATTCCAGATGCCACGCCGGGTATTATAGTGAAGTATGCCATGACCGACGAGCAAGCTCTCCTGGCCAAAATCCGATATAATCGTATTATAGACATATTCACGGGATTAACCTGTTATTCGTTGCAGAATCATCTACGCACAAGTATTCCTGGATTAGGGCAAATTGAGACAGATGAAATTTATATTGGGATTGACAAAAGGGGAGCTCATTATATTATTCCCGTTCAAGCAAAAGGTGGGAAGGATAAATTAGGAATCGTGCAAATAGAACAGGATTTTGCTATCGGTAGATCAAAGTTTCCCAACCTTATTTGTAAACCGATTGCAGCTCAGTTTATGACTAACGGAATAATTGCGCTTTTTGAATTTGAATCAGCAAAAAATGGAGTTGCTATTGTAGCCGAAAAACATTATAGGTTAGTTAGCGCTGATGAACTAACTGATGATGAATTAGAGCAATATAAAACGAGGAGCAATTGATTAATTAAGCTCGCCTCCAATGACTTAATAAATATTTAGATCCGTATAATTCTACGGGTGGCCTGCAGGTAATATTATTAGTCGCTTATTCAATTAAAGCTCAATTTATTTTAATGTTCCATATAATCGTTTATTTTTGTCGTCGTATAGCACCACCACATCATGACACATCATCACCACGAAGAAAAAGAAGAAAGCTACGTTAACATATACTATACTGTAGGATTGCTCTGCGGTCTTTTTACAGGCCTGGTATTGGATGCCGGCTTAATCTGGATACCTATCATGGGTGTGTTCGGACTGTTGTTTACCGCCTTTTTCTACAAGCTTTTGGTTGAAGGCCGTGCAGACGTCTGATCCCGACCTACCCCCCTTTATTAAAAGCTGGAACCAGTTTTATGCCATTGTTATCGGCTGGCTGGTACTGTTAATTATTGTTTTCTGGCTCATTACCCTCTCATTTGAATGAGCCTCATCGACTGGATCGTTCTTGGCGCAACGCTGCTGATCATCGTGTTATACGGCGTTTGGAAAAGCGGCGTTAACAAAAACATCGACCAGTACCTTATGGGCGGCCGCTCATTGCCCTGGTACCATGTCGGCCTCTCGGTTATGGCCACGCAGGCCAGTGCCATCACCTTTTTATCTGCGCCCGGCCAGGCCTATTCGGATGGGATGCGCTTTGTACAGTTTTATTTTGGCCTGCCGCTGGCCATGATCGTGCTTTGCATAACCTTTGTGCCCATTTTTCACCGGCTTAAAGTTTATACCGCCTACGAATTCCTGGAGCAGCGTTTTGATCTTAAAACCAGGGCGCTCACCGCCTTTTTATTCCTTGTGCAGCGCGGGCTTTCAACCGGTATTACCATTTACGCGCCCTCAATTATTTTATCCACCATCCTGAACATCAACACGGTGTATACCACGCTTTTTATAGGCGGAGTGGTGATATTTTATACCGTTTATGGCGGTACGAAAGCCGTATCATATACCCAATTGCTGCAAATGAGCATTATTTTTTCGGGGATGTTTTTTGCCGGGGTGATGGTAGTGCACCTGCTGCCCGATGGGGTCGGTTTTATGCACGCCGTTAAACTGGCCGGCAAATTAGGGCGGATGAATGTCATCGACTGGAAGTTCGACCCGGATAACAGGTATAATATGTGGAGCGGCGTCATCGGCGGATTTTTTTTACAGCTGTCTTATTTTGGTACCGACCAAAGCCAGGTGGGCAGGTATTTAACCGGGAGCTCCATCGGCCAAAGCCGTTTAGGACTCATCATGAACGGGCTGGTGAAAATACCTATGCAGTTTTTGATCCTATTGATTGGGATACTGGTCTTCGCTTTTTACCAGTTTACCCGGCCGCCTATGTTTTTTAACCAGTACGAGGTAAAACAGGTAAAGCAAAGCAGTTACGGCGGCCAATACAACAAGCTGGAAGAACAATACTCAGCTGTATTTGAGGACAGGAAAAACAAAGCCGACGCCCTAATTAAAGCTTTTGACAGTAAGGACCCGGCCGAGATCAGCAAGGCGCAGGAGGCGCTAAAAACAGCCGATAAACGGTCAGCCGATATCCGCAAGCAGGCTATTGCCGTGATGAAAAAGAATAACGACAAGGCCAACGAGGATGATACCAATTATGTGTTCCTTAATTTTGTGACCCATTATTTGCCGCGGGGCCTTATCGGTTTGCTCATCGCCATTATTTTCCTGGCCTCAATGGGGTCAACCGCCAGCGCTTTGAGCTCATTGGCTTCAACCAGCGTGGTTGATATTTATAAACGCAGCATTAATCCCGGCGCTTCGGATAAAAATTATGTACTCGCCTCAAGGCTTGCCACCGTCTTCTGGGGACTGGTTTGCGTGGCGATGGCATTGTACGCCAGCAAAGTTGGCAATCTGCTGGAATACGTTAACCAGTTAGGCTCCTATATTTACGGGACCATTTTAGGCGTATTCGTGGTGGCCTTTTATCTTAAAAAGATCCGCGGGCATGCGGTATTCATCGCAGCAATTATCACCGAGCTGCTGATCATCGCCTGCGGGGTTTACAAAGTTGTGGCTTATTTATGGCTAAACGCCATAGGTTGTATTTTGGTGATCGTAATCGCACTGGCCATTAACTGGCTAATGCCGCATAGGAAACTCGTTAGCGAACTATAGCGCATTGGCGTCCCAAATCAGAGATCAAAACACTCCGCACTCGGCACTCCGACTTCCGCGTTCAATAAATCCGAAATCGATCCCGCACGTGCGGGCAATGTTATTAAGTTAAGGAAGATAACTTTTTCACCCTCTTTCCGGCTTACCGGAGAGAAGGTCGACGATCCGCTGGCTAGCGGAGATGTCGGGTTGTGTCAACTGGGTGCCAGGCATTGCATTAATGTCGCTTCCGTATTTTACTCACCCGGTCATCGCTTCGCTCGACCACCCTCTCTTTTGCAAGCAAAAAAGAGGGGCAAAAAAGTGTTAAAAAAATATTTATCTCTTAACTTAATTACATTGACGTGCGGAATGAAATTCAAAACTTCCGCATTCGGCATTCCGACTTCCGCCTTCAACAAATCCGAAATCGATCCGCTGGTTAGCGGACGAAATCCAAAATTCAAAACTACCTTCCCGCCTGGTCTATCACAGCCTGGTTCAGGCGCACATATTCATCATCGTTGGTTGCTTTTGCCATTTTTATGCCCTCCTGTGCGGCGGCAATTGCGGCGGCTTTATCACCCATGCGCAGCCTGATGCGGGCCTCCCATAGTTTATACCAGGCTCCGGGATCAACCTTCTCGGCTTCTAAAGCCCAGGCCAGCGCCTTGTTCATATCTTTATTATTTTCGTAATAATACTGTATGGCGTTAAAGTAGTAGGCTTTCCTGTTGCCTTTCATCAATTCGTCAATATTGGCAGTTATCTGTGCATCGTCATCTGTTTCAAGAGGAATAACTACGGCTGTATGGTCCCAAACCAAATGCAAATCGCATGATTTTGTGGTAACATTTGTAAACTGGATCGTAAATGTCTCGCGTTTTTCGTCGAGGTGAACAGGCTTTACCTGGAAGCGTAAAAAATCGTCCGCTTCTTTATAACTGTAGGCCCCCCATTGCTTTACGGTTTTATTAAGGATGATGGTCCATACGTCCTTGTCGGGAATGGTGAAGAGCGAGTACGAACCTGCCGGCACGCTATGCCCTCCCATGATCACTTTTTCGCTGAAATTAATGGTGGTAGCCGCGTTGGCGCCTGTGCGCCAAACCTGGCCCCATGGGTTTATTCCGCCAAAAATAACACGGCCCTTAACATTGGGCCTCGAGTAGGTTATCGTAATTTTTCCAAGCCCAAAGTCTTGTATGATGGTTTGTGTCGAGCTTGCCTCGGGTATCCTGGGCGCCTGGGCCTCGGCATTAAAAGCTATCCCTGTTATAAGCAGGGCAATTATGCATAAACTAAGTCTTCTCATAAGAAATTTTTTAACTAAGTTATCAATTAAAAATGAATTTCGGATGTCGGGATTTCGGATTTTCGATTTACGATTTCGGATTTTGAAACAGGTACAATTTTGTGATTTCGCTTCCAATCTAAGAAGCTGTCTAAAAATGATAATGCAAATTTACTGCAAACGTAAATTCATTGCCGTTGGCTTCAGCCAACGGAACATTAGTAAGGAAGCTAATGGCTTCAGCCAAAAAAGCCGCCGGATTATGCTCCCATATTATTTGGCTAAAGCCGACCTTTCATTTATTTAATCCCGTTGGCTAAAGCCAACGGCAATGATAAATTTATCCCATTTTTAGACAGCTTCTAAGATAGTCCGGAACACCGGAATGCCGGAATAAAAAGGTCAGCATCATCCCCCTTAAAATAAAAGCCCCCCGCACTTGCTGCAGGGGGACTTTCAACCTAAACCTTATCACAATTGAACTGGCGGGTGCCAGTCTGCCTATCATACCACAATTATTATACCAATAATAAGCCCCGCAAAAATTTCCAAAATTTAATATGCAATTATTCACCTGGCGTGCCAAAACTCTGCCAGGTTTTCAAAAAACAGAACATTTGGCTGAAAAGTTGTCGTGTTTGGCATACACTTTAGGCCTGCTTCTGCAGCCGTTTTTTACGCAGGTACGTGTCTGCTAAATACAGGCCCAGTACCAGGTCGAAAAATAAAAAGCTTTGTACCAGCGGCTTAGTAATGTAGCTGCTGATGTTTGGCATCTTAAGGCTGATGGGCATCTCTGCGTGGCCGCCTGATAAACGGATGTTTGTCAGAGTGTACACTAATAAGATCGATATGGTAAGCACGAAAAATATGGTGATCCCTAAAATTATGCGTTTATTGATAGCTGCCTTTAGCGGCTTTCGCGCTTCTTCCGTCCGGATCGCCTCTATAACATTATAGGTAAAGGCCATGGGCGGCTCGTCAAGCTCCATTGCTGCAAACTCGTTATTAAGCTTTAAAAGCTCGTGGTATTGAAGACGGTAAGCCTCATCCATTGCAATAAGCTTGCTAACGGCCTTTTGCTCCTCCGGTGTGCAATTGCCGTCAATGTAGTTCCAAAGTATCTCCTCCATGTTATTCATATCAATTCCTTTGCTTCGTGTTTTAAGTTGCGCTCCAGCTTTTCCCTTAACCGCTGGCGCGCCCTGAATAATTTTACCTTAACAGTATTTGCCTCCATCCCCATTGCCTGCGCTATTTCATCAAGCGATTGCTCGCCCTTGTAAAACATCGTTATGATCGCCGCGTCATCGGGCAATAGCTGCGCTATCGCCTGGTTCAAATAAAACGACCTCGATCTGTTCTCCGCATTGTTGACGTCATAGGCCGACGATTGGCTCTCAACCTGCAGAAAGGTGTTTTCATCATCAATCGAATCCGTATCAACCCTTTTCTTTCGCAAAAAGGTCATGGCCGTAGTGTAAACAATGCTGTACAGCCAGGTGCTAAACTTTGCCGTGCCCTGGAAAGAAGCCAGCGACCTGTAGGCCTTTATAAAGCAATCCTGCGCTATTTCTTCAGCATCTTCCCTGCTTTTTGCAAAACGCATAGCAAGCGTAAACACAAAACGCTGGTGGCGCTTAACCAAATCGGTGTAAGCCGCCTGGTTGCCCGCCAGCGTTTGTTCAATCAACTCTGTATCTGAAAGCTTGCTTTGCATCTGTTATAGCTCTCTGACGACGTGTTGCCCGTTGAGGTTACACTTTTATGTAAAGATAGTTGTTTTGGAGTCCGAAAGTCAGGAAAGTCCGAAAGTCCGAAAGAAAAAAGTCCATGGTCGATGGTCCATAGTCCATGGTAAGAAAGGGAAAAGTCGAGGCCGATGGTAGGAAAGAGGAAAGTCGATGGTCCATAGTCCATGGTAAGAAAGGGAAAAGTCGAGGCCGATGGTAGGAAAGAGGAAAGTCGGTGGTCGATAGTCCATGGCAAGAAAGGGAAGTCCATAATCGATGGTACATGGTGAGCAAGGGTATTCTTTTTATTACAATATAGTTATGAACTATGGACTTTCTGCTATGGGCTATGGACCATCGACTTTGGACCCGTTACAATATGGCTATGGACTATGGACCATCGACTATGGACTACACCAAACTTTTTTCACAAACACTGTAACCTCCGCAAAAACAGTGTGGTCATAGCTTGCAAATACACCGCAGTGGTGATTAAAACAAAAACATTTATTAACTTTTAAAAAAATTAAATATTATGGATCGTACAGCAGAACTTGGAATTATGATGGTTATAATAGTTTCAATAGCATTAATCGCAATGATTTTTGGGATCGTATATCTTACCAAACGCGAAAGAATGGCAATGATTGAACGCGGAATGGACCCCCGCAGGTATAAACCCCAGTCGGCGCCCTTTCAAAACTTAAAATGGGGCTTGTTATTAATCGGCGCCGGCCTGGGCTTGTTTTTAGCTTTTGTGCTGGATCATACCGCATTCAGGAGCGTGGCCAATGACTTTGATAATGATGGCAATTGGGCTATTTATTTCGCGATGATTGCCATTTTCGGAGGCCTGGGCTTGTTTGCATCTTATCGCATAGAAAAGAAAGAAGGCGAAAAGGAAAGTGGTAATGGTGAGTAGTGGTTAGTGGTGAGTAGTGAATCGATGTCGTTTACTTAAGAAAAGGTAAGCGACCGGTTCTTCTCAAAAGCGCCGGAGGCCCCACCCTGCCCTCTCCAAAGGAGAGGGTTCTAAAAGGGCGAAGCCCTCACTACAAATACCGCTCCTTCAAAATTTTTATATGATGCATTTCATGACCTGCAGTCATATAGATCAATGCTCTTACAGAAACAGGATTGCCGCTGGCAATCCCTTTCTGCGTTGATTGCTCATCAGTTATCGAACGGAAAAGATACAGGCTTGATTCCCGCACAGTTTTAAATTCATTGGCAATATCTTCCAGCGAACGGGTACTATAAGTTGACTTTTCGGTATAAACGTCCTGGTCGAAACCCGGCAATTCAATATTTTCGCGCGAAAAAGCAAGGGCCCTGTAGGCAAATATCCGCTCCGTATCAACCATGTGCCCCAAAACCTGCTTAACGGTCCATTTACCATCCGCATACGCGTAAGCTGCCTTATCAGGATCCATCCTGACAAAAAAATTGTGCGTGGTTTGCTGCTGGTATTCAAGTATCTCCAGTATCGGGCCATTGCCCACCAGGTTAACGTACCCTGCCGCGTAAGGCGGGTATTCACCGGGCTGCGGTCTGTTTATCATATTTTGTGTTTTTTAATACTATCCTGAAGGTTGTTCCTTTTCCTGCTTCGGAATCACGGACAGATATCTGCCCGTTGTGGTAATTTTCGATAATGCGCTTGGTCAGCGATAAGCCCAGCCCCCAGCCGCGTTTGCGCGTGGTATAGCCGGGCTGAAATACCGTATCGAATTTGGAACGCGGTATGCCCTTGCCCGTATCGGTGATATCTATAAATACCTGCTTCTTTATTTTATTGCCCGATATTTCCACCTTTATTTTGCCCTTGCCCTCTATGGCATTTACCGCATTCTTCAGCAGGTTTTCAAGCACCCAGTCAAATAACGGCACATTTATGCCGGCTTGCAGGTGCGGGTTCCCCGTCATTTCAAAACTGATATTATTGCTAACGCGCAGCTTAAAGTAGTCAACAAAATCCTTAACAACATCATAAACCTTATGCTCGTCCAGCTTGGGTTTCGACCCTATTTTTGAAAAACGGTCGGCAACAATTTCCAGCCGTTTAACATCGGTTTCCATTTCAATGATCAGCGGGTCATTCTCTGCATTAAACTTTTCCTTCATCAGCTCTATCCAGGCCATTAACGACGAAATGGGGGTGCCCAGCTGATGCGCCGTTTCCTTTGCAAGCCCAACCCAAACCTGGTCCTGCTCTGATTTTCGCGACGAGCTGAAGGCCGTATAGGCCATCAGCAAAAAAATGGCGATCAGCGAAAGCTGTATGTACGGAAAAAATTTTAACTGGGTAAGCAGGTCCGAATCCTTGTAATAAACCAGCCATTCGGTGCCTAAAACTTTAAGCTTTATCGGTTCGTGCTGTTCTTTCATCGTCGCCAGCTCGGATTGGAAGTACGCCGGGTCGTATTTCAATTTTTTATTTTCCTGGGCCTGCAGCTTTATGAAAACCCTGGTCGGGTCCAGGCCTCTCGAGATCTGGATATCGCCCTTGTCGTCGGTAACTATCGCGGGCACCAGCGAGCTATCGCGCACAGCAAACACATAATTTAAAAAGTCATTCTCGTCCGACGCCAGCTCCTGTTTCATGCTCATGGCCCAAACCTGCGCCCGCGTGCGCTCCGACTTTGCGATATTGCGCACCAAATATTTGGTATAAAGCAATGAACCACTGGCTATAACCACCGCGAAGGTGAGCAGCGAATATTTCCAGCGTTTTTTTTGTTGGTACGGGTTCATTTTTTTAGTCGGAAAGTCCGAAAGTAATAAAAATTGAGGAAGAAGTGGGGGAAGTCGAAAAAGTCCGGAAAGTCCGAAAGTCGGGAAGTAAGGCAAATTATGGAAGAGGCGGGAAAAGAATGGAGCAATCGCCTTTAAACCGATAGTCTCGGAAAATGCCAGGCTACCGCATTAAATCAACAGCTTCTGCTTTCGACGCCAACCAATGTCAAACCAGGGACAGGTTTTTCTTTCCGGACTTTTCCGACTTTCCGGACTTTACTGACTTTTCTAATTAATTTGTGACGAACTTGTTATTTAATAGCTTCGTTTGCTAACAAACAAATTGATAAATTGCCCGCGGGATTTTGTGATCAAACTGTTGGTTTACCAGAATGGATTAATGAACTATTAGATTAATGAACATCCAACCAATCAACTAATGAACCAGTGAAACAGTGAACATCCCACCAATGACCAATGACTAATGACCAATGACCAATAACCCGATGAACAAAAAGAAACTCCCCCTGGTATTACTCATCCTGGCTGCGGCCATTGGCATTGCAGCCACTACCCACGATTATTTTTTGCTGCCCGAAAACTTTTTTTTGCATAAGGGCGATAAGCTGAATGTCCATTTGATTGAGGGCGACCTGTTTATTAAGCAGGCAGAGATTGGCTACGAGCCGGCCAAAACAACAAAGTTTATGCTGTATGATGGTTCGAAGAAGATTGACCTTACAAAAATGGCGAAGGACAGCGCTGCGCCGCTGATCAATTATCCCGTTACAAACAGCGGCCAGGCATTGGTAGAGATGACCAGGGGCATTGAGCACGGCAACTCGTCGCGCGATAGTTATGCTGATTTTTTATCGAACCTGGGCTATGACAAGCTGGGCGAAACTGTGAAAAGCGGCAACCAGTTCAGGATAAAAGAAAAATATACCCGCTACATGAAGACGCTTTTTTCGGTGGATAACCACGATGGAAAGGCGTACGAAAAATCGCTGAATGAAGAATTCGAGATTATTTTGAAGGATAATCCCTACGATAAGAAGTATGGCGAAGATATGAGCGCGGTATTAAAATTCAGGGAGAAACCTGTTGCCGGGGCTACGGTTTGGCTTTATATTAAGTCGATCAGCGGCAATGTGTATACACAAAACCTCCTGACCGATAAAAAAGGCGAAATAACATTTACCATGAGCCGCGAAGGTATTTTTATGCTGCGCAGCGTACGCGTTGAGCCTACCAAAGATAAGGACGCCGACTTTGAAAGCTGGTGGGCCACCTACACCTTCCCTTTCAGCAGTTCGGACGAAGTGCCGAATACGTACAAGGAATTTGGGTTTGGGAATGTGCATTGATCTCCTACGCACACTGGGGGCCGGCTTCGGGTTTAAATTAATTTCCGGGTAATTTTTAAATCCGTCATCACTAAAAAATCGTAACTCCCCGAAACGATAAACAGGCGAAAAAATATTATATTCATCGCCAAACCCCGCCCATGTGGTACGATAAACTGATAGAAAAAAATAAAGTGCCTGATCTTTTATTGCGAAAGGGCATCCGCACGCTGCTGAAACAAAGGCTGCGCGACGAAAATAAGGGCGGTGTTGAAGCACAGCAAGCACACCTGATGGCGCTCGTCGACAGGTTAAAGGCGTCGCCCATTGCTGTAAACACGGCAGACGCCAACCAGCAGCATTATGAAGTGCCCACACAGTTTTACAAGTATTACCTCGGCAAAAACCTGAAGTATTCCAGCGGCTACTGGAAGCCCGGCGTTACTGATATCGATACTTCTGAAGATGATATGCTCGGCCTTACCTGTGAGCGTGCAGAACTGCAAAACGGGCAGGGCGTATTGGAGTTGGGCTGCGGCTGGGGCTCGCTTTCACTGTATATGGCGGCAAAATACCCGGAAAGCACTTTTAAGGTTGTTTCCAACTCGCGCACCCAGAAGGTTTATATTGACGAACAGGCGAAAGCGCGGGGTATAAACAACCTGACGGTGATCACAGCAGATATGAACACCTTTGCCATCGATGAACAGTTTGACAGGGTGGTGTCGGTAGAGATGTTTGAGCACATGCGCAACTACCAGCTTTTAATGAAAAAGATTGCCGCATGCTTAAAACCTGACGGAAGGGTATTTATCCATATTTTTACCCATAAGGAATATGCCTATTTGTTTGAGGTGAAGGACGACACCGACTGGATGAGCAAATATTTTTTCACCGGCGGCATTATGCCCAGCGACGACCTGCTTTTTTATTTTAATGACGACCTGGCGGTTGAAAAACACTGGCACGTAAACGGCAGCCATTACGGCAAAACATCCGAAGCCTGGTTAAAAAATATGGACCGTCACAAGGCAGAGATCATGCCTTTATTTGAGGAAACATATGGCAAAAACCAGGCTTTAAAATGGTGGGTTTACTGGCGCATATTTTATATGGCCTGCGCCGAATTATGGAATTATAACAAAGGCAACGAGTGGATAGTGAGCCATTATTTATTTCGAAAAATATTGTAAACGCCACCGAAATACACACAATGATCCGTTTTTATCTTACCCTGATACTTTTCCTCATCTCATTATTAAGTTTCTTAAGAGCGCCCGAATATCATTTGTGGCTGCTGGCTGTTGTGGTGACAGAATTCCCGCTGATCTTTTTTGTAATTGCGCTGATCTTAACCTCCACAGGGTTTTGGGTGCATAAATACCAGCTCGCCGGCACAGTTTTGGGCGTAATAACCATGCTCATATTTTTATCGCCCATTGTAAGGGCATATTTGGTTGCCGGGAATGTGAAAGTTGATATGAAAGAAGCTTTTACAGGTTTAAAAATAAGTGGATCGCACATTGCTTTGCAGGATGGGCACCGGCCATTCGGTTTTTGGAATTTGTTTAATCGTACGGATACCGTTCTTTTCCGGACGCTGACTTACGTAGCATACAAGGATACATCGATGACGCTGGATTTTTTTCCGGCACAGGACAGGGGGAACGATATCAAATCTCCTGCCCCATGTTTGGTCGTTATCCACGGCGGTTCCTGGGCCGGCGGCGATAGCAAACAGTTGCCGGAACTAAATAGCTATCTTGCCTTTAAGGGCTATAACGTTGCCGCCATCAATTACCGCATGGCGCCGAAATACCAAACCCCCGCCCCGGTTGAAGATATAAAGAATGCCATCGCTTATTTGAAAAAGCATGCAGGTGAACTGCAAATTGATACCAATAACTTCGTGTTGCTGGGGCGATCCGCAGGTTCACAGATTGCTTTGCTTGCTGCCTACACCATGCACGAGCCAGCATTAAAAGGGGTAATAGATTTTTACGGCCCGACAGATATGGTTTGGGGATATTCCATCCCGTCAAACCCCTGGATTATGGATTCAAGGAAAGTGATGGAAGATTATGTGGGGGGCACCTATAAGAAGGTCCCGCAAAAATATTTTAACAGTTCGCCGGTTGAGTTTGTGAGCAGGCAATCTGTTCCGACATTGATCATACATGGCGATAACGATGTTTTGGTGTCGCCCGAGCACAGCCGTCGCCTTACAGTGAAATTGCAGCACAACGGCATTAAATATTATTACCTGAAACTGCCCTGGGCCACACATGGGTTCGACTACAACCTCAATGGCCCCGGCGGGCAGCTGTCTACTTTCGCGGTCGAAACATTTTTAAATACGGTATGCCCCCGGACCCGCTAAAGGGGGAGTTGTAACTAATGGTATTAATATTGAATGATGAAGTGAAAATTCGATATTGGACATTCGAAATTCAATGTCGTTTAGTTAACGAAATAAAGCCATCTAAAAATGCTCCGTTAGGAGCAAAATATCGGTAGAAAATTGGCTAAATGAATAATGCGTGCCGTTAGGTACGCAACTGGCGGCATGTACCGCACCTACGGAGCGGTTTTGTTTGTTGAAATTTCTTCTACCCATATTTGCCCCCGATGGGGGCGGGTCCTTAAGTAAATGACATTGAATAACGAATACCGATCCGCTAGCCAGCGGACGAATGATGACATGAAAATTCGATATTGGACATTCGAAATTCATTATTCGATATTAATCCGGCGAACGTTTTTGTTTTTACTTAGGGCAATAGTGTTGGTATTATATGCAAACAAATAAAGTAACAAATAATTCCCCCGCCGGCGAGTGGGGGCAAGGGGGCAAAACCGCCATCATCGGGACTGGTATCGCGGGTATGGGCTGTGCGCATTTTTTGCACAAGCATACCGATTTGACCATATACGAGCAAAACGACTATGTTGGCGGCCATACCAATACCGTAACTGTTGAGGAAGACGGCCAGCCGGTTTACATCGATACCGGGTTTATGGTTTTTAACTACAAGACCTACCCCAATTTATGCAGGCTGTTTGAGGAGATAAAAGCGCCGGTTAAAAAAACCGATATGTCGTTCAGCGTGCAGCACTTGCCCAGCGGGCTGGAGTACAGCGGATCAAGTATCAACCACCTTTTCGCACAACGAAAGAACATCTTTAACCTGCGATACATCAAAATGCTGAACCAGATCGGCCGTTTTAACAAGGAAAGCGTTAAGATCCTGGACGACCCTAAGTATGCAAATTATTCTATCGGGCAATATGTAAAAGAGTTTGGATTTGGCGATGATATGCTCTGGAAATACCTGGTGCCCATGAGCTCGGCGGTATGGTCGACGCCGATGGAGCAGATGCTTGATTTTCCGGCGGTAACGCTGATCAGGTTTTTTTTGAACCATGGTTTTTTAGGGCTCGATACGCAGCACCAGTGGTACACCCTGGTCAATGGCAGCCAATCTTATCGCGAAATATTAATAAAACCATTTAAACAATGTATTTCAACAAACCGCAAAGCCATAAAAGTGCTGCGCGAGAATGGCAAAGTGATTGTCCATGCTGCGGATGGCTCACAGGAAACATTTGACAGGGTAATCATCGCCGCCCATGGCGACCAGGCCCTGGCTATGTTGGCTAGCCCAAGCGCTGATGAGCAGCGCTTACTGTCAAAATTCAAGTACCAGTATAACCGGACAGTACTTCATACCGACGAAAGTATCATGCCCAAAGCCAGGCTCGCCTGGAGCAGCTGGAACTATAGCATTAAAATGCAGGAAGGCAAATTAACGCCAACCACTATTTATTGGATGAACAGCCTGCAGCAGGTATCGGATAAAAAAAATTATTTTGTTTCTATTAACCCGCACGATGGTTTGGATAGAGGAAAGATCATCAAAGAACTGGATTATGAGCATCCGCTTTTCGATGTACCGGCCATCAATGCCCAGGCCGAACTGCATAAATTAAACGGGGCCGGCCCCATATACTTTTGCGGCAGCTACTTTAAATACGGCTTCCACGAGGATGCTTTTGCAAGCGCGGTTCAGCTTTGCGGGGGTTTGCTGGGGGAAAAGATTTACGGGGATTCATAAGGCACTTTTTCAACCTTCGCGCCGGGTTCAAAATCTGCGGCGGCGGTAAAGTAATGCAGGCATAAGATCCAGGCAACTGTAATTGCCAGGGTAGCTTTCTGCAAAACCGGTAAATATTCCAGGTGGGTCCTGGTATAGTACACGTACTCGGCTACGTAAAAAACAAGGAGACAAACCACAGACAGTATGCTAAATAAATACAACCTCGCCTTTAAAATAAACACGGTTACATAAAACATGCTGACAAGCGCCATTGTGCTCGCTATAGTGATCATAATGTCGTGATAGGGCGTTACCGCCAAAAAAGCACATAACATGCCGCCGGCGCCAAAATACCTGATTATTTTGGCGGGGCCTTTTTCAGGAATTTTCTTCGAAAATTCAATAAAAAACAAGGTGCAGCCAGCGCAAAGGAACAGCATGCCCGCGGCCGCCCAAAACCGCGAACCGCTGTGCAAACCATTCATCGCTTTTTCGCCAAAAAGGTTGCTTATGTAATTGTTTTTCCAGTCGTACCCGACAGAATTTTTGTCGTACTGCGACCCGCCGGGATAATTTAGGGCGGCTATAACGAGCAGCGTTAGCGCAATAACGATCGCGATCATGATCGAATGTTTTTTTAGCACTGTAATTCGATTTTGGTGTGCACTAAAATACTGATTATTTGGTTTTATAAAACAATTACCGCTGGCGGCGCCACAGCGCCCGCGCAGCGTAGCGGCGCAGAGGTGGCCGCATATCAAAACAAATCAGCATGTGTGCCCGTGCGCACCAATTCCAGTAAATTTATTTGTTCGTTTTCGTCCCATATTAGTAACAAATCTGGCTTTACATGGCACTCCCAATAGCCTTTATAATCGCCGATAAGCCTGTGAGGACGGGCTTTTTTATCAAGTCCTTTATGTCCATTCTCAGCCAGAACGGTAATGAATTGCTTTAACAACCGGAAGTCATTTGCAGATCGTTTTTTAAGCAGCTTTAAGTCTTTGAGAAATTTGGTTGAGGTGACAATTTCAAACATAATTTCCGGTCAAATACTATTAAAAAGATCTTCAACGTTTTTGAATTTCCTGCCCTTACCCGCCTTTATTTCATTCATTGCTGCTATGGTATCAGCATTTGGGATGCTTTTTTCTTTTTTTACTTTAACGGCTACGCCCAACTCCTTTAAAAGCCCTTTAATTAAACGGGTCTTATCGTCGGGTACTTTAATTTCCAGCGTTTGCATACACAAAAATAAGTATTAATTTATTTAATGTAGAATTTAACAAAATGCCAGTGTACATTTAGCTTTGAGCAGGTAGTGACCTGCCGAATGATTCATTAGTAGATGCTTTAAAATCTCGCAAAAAAGGCTTATCTATACAAAAAAACGACCCATATGAAGTGGCTGCCCTACGAAAACTTTTACATCAACACTAACCTGAAACCCGATGCTGCTGAAGCCGCCCTGGCGCAGGACGTAGCCCCCGATGCCGACTTTAGCTTTAAAACAATTTTCAGCGACCGGTCCGGGGAGTATTTTTTAGGCACCGTGGCGAACGGCAATTTAAAGATCAGGCGGCAGATATATTACCGTAACACGTTTTTGCCAAGAATAACCGGCGACATCGAACCCTACCTCAACGGCAGCCGCATACATATAAAAATGAAGCTGCACATTGTGATATTGGTATTTGTTTGTGCCTGGACGATTGTAATTGGCCTTGCGGGCATCGCCTTCGTTTTGAAACCTTCAGACGATGGCCGCAGCGCCAACGACCTGGTGCCGTTAGCTATGGTTTTATTGGTCTACCTGATTTGCATGGGCGGATTTAAATTTGAAAGCATCAGGGCAAAAAAAAAGCTGGCCGAAATATTCCAGGGCAGCATTGAGGGAGCATAACGCAAACGCGGTACAGAGTTATATCAGCCGCAAGTCTTTGTCCGCCATTCTTCCGCTAAAGAATGATATTTTAATTATCCAAAAAGAAAACTATCTTTGCCCAAATTCCACGGGAATGAAGACTACGCTTACCTGCATATAATCCCTTTGCACACTGCTTCGACGAAGCGGGACAGATCTCATTTTTAAATTTTCTGTTATTGCACCAGCCATCAACGGCCCGGCTTTTTTGTGCGCTTTAAAAAAGGGGATATCCGCCTGCGGCGGATGAATTTTTCAATTAACAAATTCATGAAAAATTTATGCGAAAGTCCCAATGGACATACAAGTATTACCGTACCGGCTAAAATCGGCACGAAGAAAAAAGCGGCTTCAGAAAGAAGATCGCGACAGGCAATTACTAAAGCTAATTAAAGAGCGGAGCAGTTTACGGAACGAAAGCGATAAACTGCCAATAGTTCCGCTGGAAGAACCCTATCAAAAGGGATGGAAACGGCTGTTTGTGTTAAAAAAAGAAGTGTTGAAAAGCGACAGGGCCGAATTTTACCAGCGGATACTGGACAGGATAAACCATGTGCAATACCATTACGATGAATCGTTTAAAACGAAAAAGCGGGGAAAACGGCACAGCAAATACGATCTCGATCCGCCAACGCTAAGGCCTTTATATAACTGGCACGCTAACAAGTTAAAGCTGACCGACGAAGAACGGCAGCATTTTAATAGGGTGGAATACTGGAGTATACGCCACCGCACCTGGACTGTGCAATATGAATTTGCCGAACCCTGGCTGTTTGAAGTGGCGGTTATGCCGAATATTATTTTCAAAGTTAAGCTCGGCGACGAATTGTTGGAACAGCGATTGGGTTATATTGATAACCACATAACCAACCATGCATTGCAATGCCGGATCAACAAATTGCTTGGCGGAGGGCACAACGGCTGGAAAAATGAGACTGAAAAGCTGAAATACGTTAATCCGTTTAAAAATAAGCCGAAATGGGATGTTTTTGAGGAATAATTGAAAATAGCAGGGCAGTTCCATGCAGTTTGGCGGGTTTTGAGTATAAACTTGAACTCCTTAAAGTGACTGCCGACGGCTTGCGTCATGGAACGCAGGGGCCTCTGCGAGAGGCCCCTGCAAATACTGGAGCTTAGCTCATCAACATGCGGGACCCATAAGGCCGCAAAACATCCAATTGACAAACCGCCCGTTGTAACTGGCGGTCGTTGCCGTTTATCTTTTTAAATTAGCAACAACTACCAAATAATGTTCAAAAAAAAAGCCCACATTCGCCCTGGTTGGCCTGTACTTAAAATAGCCTTTAGGTATGCCGGTAAAATGTCCGGTCTCGTATGCCATTAATCTTAACTTTTTGCCGACATACTTTTCTTTCATTTTGTTCAGTTGCGCTTCTCCAAGCGAGTCCGTCTTCTTTTTATAAATAAGTTTGTATAAACTGAAATCGTCATTTGCCAAAGTCCCTGTTTCATCAGTAAATGGCAAAACAATGGCGCCCTTTATTTTTTTATGATTTATATAATTTATTTTCAAAAGATACGCCCCTTCATAGGCTTTCATGCGTAAACTACCGCCGTCATAAATCTCAGCTTCTAATTTGGCAATCGTCCCGAACGGAATTCCCAATTTTGTTATCAAGATTGTTTCAGATTTGCCGCCTGTCAAATCAGGCCCTGGTTGTGCCCGGGATCTTGCCACAAGGCCGGCGAGGATCAAAAGAACAGTTAAAAGGTTTCTCATTTTATTTAGTTAGGCAGGATATGCTTGGTTTGTCCTGTTAAAGATAACATTTTGTCACTTAATCTCTTTTTGCGGGCTGAGCGGCAGCCGGGCTTGGTGCATTAAACTTTACGGTAGTCACAGACTACCGGCATAGCGAATCCGTAGATGGAATCTACGGACAGCGGTATATCAAGTTAAAGGAAAAAACAAGAAATTTAATATCGAATAATCAATATTGAATGCCGAACTCCGAAGTTTTTTTACTTCATTATTCAATATTCGGTGTTCGATATTCGATATTTTTTCTTTCCGTCCACGCAGTGTCTCCAAAGGGGAGACTGCGTAGTGCTGGCATTATGGAACCCAATCCTATCTTCGGGCCACCTTGCGGATACGGATAAAAGATTAACTTTATTCGTTAAAAATAAGCTGATGAAAATATTACTGGCTATTATATGCGGCTGTTTGACCCTGGTTGCAAACGCCCAAAGCACGCCCCAAAAAGAAACTACCGTATTTTACAATTCCTTTAGCTGGAACCCCGGTGGCGCCTCCCTTTGTTTTTCGGTCATCGTTATGAAAAATGGTGTGTTCGACAGGAAGCATTGGGAGATAGGCGCTATCAACACGGCGACTAAGGAAGTGGTGCGCATTACAGACAATACTGTGGATGATGATTGGCCGGTGTATTCGCCGGATGGAAAAAGAATCGCGTTTCAGTCGGACCGCGATGGCAGCACGCAAATATATGTGATGGATGCCGGGGGCGGGCAATGGCAAAGGGTCAGCAATAACCGGTTTAACGAGTTCCATCCCGCATGGTCGCCCGACGGCAGAAAAATCCTTTTTGTGAGCGACAGGGATGGTAACCAGGAGATCTATAAAATGAACCCCGACGGCTCGGAACAAACAAGGCTAACGGTGAGTCCCTTTAAAGAGTTTAACCCGCAATGGTCGCCCGACGGGAAGAAAATTGTGTACTATTACGAAAAAGGCGACCACAAGGACCAGGTATATATTGCCGATAACGACGGTAAAAATATCACGAAACTCACCAGCGACTCTACCCATAACTATTACCCGGTCTGGTCGCCCGGCGGCGGAACTATTATTTACGGTACGGCAGGCGACCTGTGGCAAATGCAGGTAAAAACGCCCGGCGAAAAAAAGGAACTGCTAAAGGGCACGGGCTATGCCAAATTTTCGCCCGATGGCAGTAAGATCGCTTTCAAAAAAGGCAGCTGGCCCTCCAGTGAAATCTGGATTTGCGATGCCGACGGCAAAAACCCCGTGCAGATAACCGACGCTCAAAAAATGATAGGCCTTTTTGCAGCGCATGAAAAGTAAAATGCGTGACTTGTTTTACGGCTATTGTTATTATCCACTCACTTACCTTATTAACGGGCGACGCCGGTTTTCAGCATATCAAAAAGCTAAATGTTGAAGACCTTTCTAAATTGTAAATAGTAGGCCGGGAGTTGGGGTTTGTGTGGGGGCCCAGGGTAGTATAGACTACGGACAGAGAAAGACGGTGCCTATCTGTAAAGTGAATGCATTTACAGCGAAAACGAGGATTTGCCTAAAAATGCATATTTTAGCTTTTGCTATGCCGGTCGCGACCCAAAAACAAAAAGACTTTTATCACGCGAACAAAGAACGCCTTATAAATGAATATTTGGAGGATTTCCCCTTACGGATCGACCCTGATGCGGTGCGTGATCTTTTTATGGACATTGGTTATAACCGAAACAACGTAAAGGAATTTGAAGAAGTTTGCAGCTGGTTAACCGAGGATATTTTTCTTGCCGCACTTGCAAGAAATGCCGGAAATAGAAAATTGATTTTCGCAGCAGGCTTACCGGGTTCTGGAAAATCAACGTTATTAAACAAACTGGCTGGTGGCGAGCTAGTGTATGATGGCACCTTAAATGATGATGCCAAGTTCGTCAAATTCATACAAGCCGCGCTGGATTTGGGTTATCAGGTTGAAGCCCTTGTTTTGAGCGCGCCTCCCGCCGAAGCTTTTAAAAGAAACCTGATAAGAGGAGATGACTTACGCAGGTATGTTCCGATCTCGCATTATGAGAAAGTTGCTGCAACTATTAACGGCAGGCAAGCGTTGTTAAAAAAGAATTTCGGAAAACGCGTTGAATTTCGTAACTTCGAGTATAAAGACTTTAAAGCGAATGCGAAAAGATTCAGCAAAATAAAAATAGACAGGTATGAGCTTAAAAGAATCGCAGAACACCATCGATTTTCAGACGGTAGAGACTTTGACTACGTTATTGCATAAGAACCGGCGAAGGATTGGGCATAATACGGCTATGTTTCCTGTTCTGGAGCCATTGTTTGCTGTTGTTCATCAGTTGGAGGGAGATTTTTGGGAAATGAAGCTGAATAAAGCAGCTGCGGAAACTTCGGAAATGTCAGAAGAAGAAAGGCGCATGTCGCTGATGGGTGCGAAGGAGAAAAAGTTTTTCCTGGCCTTTAAAGAAAAGCATCCTCAAAACAAGTGGGACTATTTGGAGGAGTATCTAAAAACAAAATAAAGCACTAACGGAACACGGGTACAGGTGAGCAACTGACTTTCCTCTTCCCGACAACTGAGCAGCGCTGCGCCTGTAGAAAGCGTGATTTATACCATGTTTGGACGAGGGTTCGAACTATTTCCTGAGCGGGCTTGTGCCCGGCCTGCGCGAGCGAAAAATTCCTCTGGCGCCACTAAAAGCCCTTAGACGAAAGTTTGAGGGCTTTTTTTGTATGTAGTCGCAGGCTACAGGCATAGGTAACCTTAGGGTAGTCACAGACTACTGGCATAGTGCATCCGTAGATGGAATCTACGGACGGCGGCACGGAGGATCGTCTTCGAGAGATGCTATGGATACGGGATTGGCACAGGAAACCTTAGGGTAGTCACAAAACTACTGCCATAGTGCATCCGTAGATGGAATCTGCGGAAGGCGGCGCAAGGCTGTATAAAAGTTGCTCTTAGTAATTGCTTGTTATTAACTCCTTTTACCTATTTTTACTTAAATTACATTTGTAATAATATAAATATGGAAGAAACGCTTGTAATAAAGATAACTAATAAAAAGGCGGTGAAACTTCTGCACGACCTGGAGGAATTAAACCTGATTAAAATATTGGACGAAACCGTCAAACCTCCTGCGATAAAATTGTCTGATAAGTACCGGGGTGTTTTTTCAAAAGAAGATGCCAAAAGCTTCAACGAGCATACCCAAACACTGCGTAAGGAATGGGACGATACTTAATTGACAATAACGTCATCTCAAACTATTTTTCGGGCTTATTGAGCAAAAATGGAATGGATTTCATTGCCGGCGTAATTGATCAAACGCCTAACATTTCTGTCGTCACGGAAATAGAAGCGCTATCCTGGATTAATCCGGATAAAAACAAAGAAAAAATTATTGAAGACTTTATTCACGACTCAAATGTTTTGGCACTTAGCCCAAATATAGTTAAACAATGTATTGTAATACGGAGGGAAAAGAAGATCAAAACGCCGGATGCTATTATTGCGGCTACAGCTATTATCCACTCACTTACCTTATTAACCAGCGACGCCGATTTTCAGAATATAAAAAACCTAAATGTAGAAGACCCTGCTAAATTATAAATAGCAGCAGAGGGTCGGGATTGGTGCGGGAAACCTTACGGTAGTGAGACTACTGGCATAGTGCATCCGTAGATGGAATCTACGGACAGAGGGTTGGTGTTTTTGCGCCCAATAAAAACCCTGTCACGACTCACCACTCACGACTCACCACTCACCCCATCACTCCGTTTTCAAACTTCCCACCGGCTTAGCCACCGCCGCTTTAATACTCTGAAAACTCACTGTAAGCAAAGTTAAGAGTATTGCTCCCAGGGCTGTTGCGGCAAATATCCACCACGAAAGGCCGGACTGATAGTTATATTGCTGCAGCCAGCCGTTCATGATATAGATGGCTATCGGAATGGCAACAACCAGCGAAATGACCACCAGCAGCACAAACTCCTTCGACATTAACCGCCATAAGCCGAAAACCGATGCCCCAAGCACCTTGCGTATGCCAATTTCTTTTGTGCGCTGTTCGGCCATAAAGGAGGCCATGCCAAACAAACCCAAGCAACTGATAAAAATGGCCAGGATGGTAGCAAACCCGGCCAGTTTACCAATGCGCTCTTCGCCGGCAAATTTTTTGGCATACTCGGTATCCGTAAATGTATAGTCAAAAGGGCTCGCCGGGTCGAAACGTTTAAAAACAGCTTCAATTTTATCGAGCGCCTGCCGGGCGCCCATGCCGGGGTTTATCCTGATGTCGGTAAAACCTCCGGGGTATCGCAGCAGGTAAAACATCGTTGGCCGAACGGGATCGTATGGCGAATCCATCACTATGTCTTTCACTACGCCGATGACCCTATAATTTTTATCCCATTTTATAATTTCGCCAACAGGGTTTTTCAGCCCTGTAAATTTTACGGCGGCTTCATTTAATATAACCGCAGATGAATCGCCTTGGTAGTCTCTCGAAAGGTCGCGGCCCTCTATGATTTTCCAGCCAATGGTTTTGCCAAATTCGGGCGTTACCGGTACCGTGCCAAAATCATCCTGCAAATTAGGGTCTTTACCTTTCCAACTGATGCCCTGGTTGTCATTCAATACATTAGTAACCGGGCCCTCGGACTCGGCCACTTCCACCACCGCTCCCGACCGAAGCAATTCGTTCCGGAAGGCGCCAAAATGGTTATGGATATCGGGCGTTTTCATTTTTACCTGTACCAGGCCGCTCCTGCTATAGCCTACCGGCCTGTTTTTGGTAAACTGCACCTGCCTGAAAACGACTATCGTTCCAATAATTAAGGTCACCGAAACTACGAATTGCAATACGACCAAAATTTTGCGTGGCAATGATGCCAAAGGGCCCGCTTTGAAAGTCCCTTTCAACACTTGCACCGGTTGAAACGAGGAAAGATAAAAAGCCGGCCATGACCCGGCAATTACGCCGGTTATCAAACTGAAAATAATACTCAACAGCCAAAAAACCGGGTTGCTCCATAATACCGACATCCTTTTACCGGCAACTTCGTTAAACCAGGGCAAAGCAAGCGTTACCAGCAATACAGAAAGCAGGAAAGCGAAAAATGCAACCAGGATAGACTCGCTGAAAAACTGGACTATCAATTGGCTGCGACGCGAGCCGGCCGTTTTGCGGATGCCCACTTCTTTTGCCCGTTTCTCCGACCGCGCAGTGCTCAGGTTCATAAAATTGATACAGGCCAGCAGCAATACAAAAACGCCGATAATGCCAAACAACCGTACAAACTCAATATCGCCGCCTGTGTTAACCCCATTTTTAAACTCGGAGTACAGGTGCCACCTGCTCATGGGCTGCAGAAACAGGGCCGCTTTAAACGATACGCCAAGCAGGTCATGCTGCGCGGCAAGGCCCTGGAGTTTTATGTCTTTTATTTTTGCTGAAACATGGTTTATATCGGCGCCCGGCTGTAACTGTGCAAATATTTGCCATGAATCGTTGGCCCATATGTTGACGAATGCTTTAACGTTGGGCCGCGAGACAAGGTACAGGTCCCAGGGCGCAATAAAGGCCATATCGTTCAATGTAGTATTGCGCGGCAGGTCTTCATAAACGCCGGTAACTTTAACATTCAGCTGATTGTCAATTTTCAGCGCTTGGTCTATCGGGTTTGCATCGCCAAAAAGTGCCCGTGCAAGCGAAGCCGACAATAAAACGGAGGAGGGGTCAGTCAAGCAGGAGCGGTTACCGCGCAGCATTTTTAACGTCAGCATATCGGGTGCTTCCGGCTGCATAAAATTGCCCTTCGATGTCAATTTTTTATCATCATTGGCAATGATATGTTCCTCTGTCCAGGTTGACAGTACCACATACTTAAAATCGCCCTTATAGTCGTCGCGCAGTTTTATCCCAAGCGGGATCGGTAAGGCGCGTTTTGTGCCAACATCGCCGTTTGTAGTCTGGTGCTGCATTACCTGAACAATACGGTCGTAATGCTCATGGTATTTATCATACGATAGCTCATCCCATATCCATAAACTAATCAGTATGGCTACCGCCATGCCTACCGCCAAACCTGTAATATTGATAAAGGAATGTGTTTTATTTTTCACCAGGTTTCGCCAGGCGATCTTTAAATTGTTCTTCAGCATATAATTGCGGTTTAATTTCGAAGGAGCCCAATCCGCTGAGCTTTCCGCACGCAATAGTATAGGCTGTCTTCGCGATTGAAGTCTCAATTCATCAATTGAGACCTCTTTCTTTAAGCTGTTTTTATATTCAACCGGGGTTTTACCGGTCATCTCCTTAAAAACGCGGTTGAAAGTCGCTTTCGAATTAAATCCAGACTCATACGCTATGCCGAGCAAGGTGAATTTATCGTAGCTGCGATCCTGCATTTTCCGGGCGATTTCCCGGATGCGGAAGGTATTTATCAGATCACTAAAGTTCTTTTCCAAACCCACGTTGATGATCCTGGAAAGATCATGCGGATGGATATTCAATCTGATAGCCAGTGTGGCGAGTGTAAGTTCGGCATCTTCGTAAAGCCGGCCTGCAGCGATCGCTTCTTTTAACCTCCGGCCTTTTTCTTTTACTTCCGATCTGTCAGTTATTGGCATTGTTGCCTGCAGGTTGCCATCAGGCTTTACGATCGTGTTAATAGCCGTTACTATCAATACCAATGCAATTACAAAACAGAAAGCATCACTTACTATTGCTAACAGGCAGAGCATGCCTATCAGCAGCAAAGCGCCGTCAAGCCGCCGGAATGCAAAACGCGGCCTATCCATTAACACAGGGCGTAAACGCGCGTAAAAACGCCCGATGAGCCGGTGTGCCGGGTATAAGTAGATAATAACTGAAATGAAAACAAGCCACGTCGGCAGCCAATATCCCAACAATAAAGAGCAAAAATGCAGCATATCTCTCCGTCGAAACTGCTGCCCGGTACAGGTTAACTGCCGTACGTAAAAATACAACAACGGGCCAAGCGCCGGTAAAAAAAGCGTTGTAAGTCCGCTGGTCTTAAAAATGATCACCGCTAAGGCCAAACCTAAAAACAGGTTAGCCGGTCTGCCGGGTTTTTTGGTTAACAATAAAAGAAGCGCAAGCGTCATCCCGGTGAACAAAGTTCCCGGTGATAGGAGTTCGTAAGGGCTAATATGAAGTGTAAATGGTCTCAAGAGGATTAAACGATACAATCAGCTAATGTACCGATATATTTGATGCCAGGCCGGTGCATACGCTCGATTCTCTATTTTCGTCTACTGCCAACTCCCTACTCAGAACGTAAACTTTTCACCGGATTAGCCCTTGCCGCTTTTATAGCCTGCGAGCTTACTGTTATTAAGGCTATCAACACCGCTGCTGCGCCTGCAATGGCCGGCACCCACCAGGCTATGGCTTGCCTGTAAGCGAAGCCCTGCAACCATTTATTCATGGCCCACCAGGCCAGGGGCGATGCTAACAGTATAGCCAACAGCACCAGTTTGATCAGGTCTGCAGACAGCATGGTTATGATGTTAGATACGGTTGCACCTAATACTTTGCGGATGCCGATCTCTTTGGTGCGTTGTTCAGCGGCAAAAGCGGCCAGGCCGAAGAGACCCAGGCAGGCTATAGCTATTGCCATAGAGGTGAACAGGATGAATATTTTACCGCTTTGCTGTTCTTGCCGGTAGATTGCGTTAAAATCATCATCCATAAAAGAATAACCGAATTGCTGGTTGGGCGAGAACTTGGTCCATATATTTTTGATGCCGGCCATCACCGCCGGTATATCAGCCGAATGTATGTGGACGCTTAACAGGTAGTTATCATTGTCTAACATCAGCGTCATTGGTGTCACATTTGCTCTTAACGACTGGAAGTTGAAATCTTTAATGATACCGATCACACGATATGCTTTTATAGGTTTTTTTGCGTCACCCTGATTAGTATAAACAAGCTGCCCGTTCAGGTGCCTGATATCAAGCTGTTTTGCTGCGGTCTCATTGAGCAATACTGCGGAAGAATCGGTGCTCATTTGTTTCGAGAAATCCCGCCCTTCTTTGATCTTCATCCCCAGCGTATTCACATAATCTTCATCCACCGTCCATATGTCCGATAGTATTGAACTTTTCTGGTCATACGAGGGCGATTTAGATATGATGGGAGAATTATTCTCGGTCCTGGTGGGCAAAAAGCCGGTAAGGGTAGCATTTTCTACGCCGGATAATTGTTTAACCTCATTTTTAAAATTCCGGGCGCTTTTACCAAGTGTCCAGGTGTTGTATACTATCAGCACATGATCACGGTTGTAACCCAGGTCGGCATTTTGGATGAATGTTAACTGGTTATAAATAACGAGGGTGCCTATTATTAAAAAGATAGAGATGCCGAACTGGAAAACCACCAGCGAATTGCGCAGCATACCACTTTTAAAACCTGCTGCTATTTTTCCTTTTAATACCTGTATAGGCTGGAAGCCCGAAAGGTACAGGGCAGGATAGGAGCCGGCCAGGCTGCCTGCTATCAGGATAATGCCCAACAACACAGGCACTGCCCATGCCACTACCGGCGGCGTGATCTCTAATTGTTTGCCCGATAACTGGTTAAAAGCCGGCAATAACAGGCATGCCGCAGCCACCGCTACCAGGGCGGCAATAAAGGTGACCAAAATCGATTCGGCGAGGAACTGAATGATCAGGTATTTGCGCGACGAACCCAGCACCTTTCGTACCCCTACCTCGCGGGCGCGGTTGGCCGACCGTGCTGTAGAGAGATTCATGAAATTAACACAGGCTATCAGCAAAATAAATACCGCAATCGCTGATAATATGTATACATACTGTATGCTGCCGTTAGCGCCGAGTTCGGATTCGACATTGGATCTGAGGTGTATATCTTTTAGCGGTACAAGGTTTAGTTTGAAATGATTACCGCCCCGGTCAAAACCGTCGAATGTTAAGTGAAGGAGACTTTGCAGTTGAGCGCCTGCGTGTTTCCTGAAGAACGGTTGCAAGCTGCTTTCCAGTTTTTTGGCGTCGGCGCCATTCCTTAACAATACATAGGTGTGAAAATCATTGGTGAGCCACGCCTGCTCTTTACTTTCAGGCACGTCGGCCATCGACACAAAAAAGTCAAAATTAAAATGCGACTGTGCAGGTATGTTCTTAATAACCGCGGCTATTTTGTATCGGGAAGTATCGTTAAATGTGAGTACCCGCCCGGCGGCCTGCGCGGTATTAAAATACTTTAAAGCGGCGCGTTTGGTAATAACAAGGGTATGCGGTTCTTTAAATTCGGCAATGCTGCCGCTTATAACAGGCAAGGTAAATACGCCGAACACAGAAGGATCGGCATAGATCATACTATATTCATGTATATTCTGATCTCCTTTTTTAACCATCGCGCCGCCGCCCTGCCTGAAACGCGCCACTTCCTCTACCTCCGGATACGCGGCCTTAAGCGCGGCGGCCAGGGGCGGCGGCGATGTGGCATTAACATGGGTATTGCCGCCAAAGCCTACATCTGTGTTTACGCGGTATATACGCTCAAGTTTTGTGTTATAGTGGTCGTAACTTAACTCGTCAAATACATAAAATACAATGAGCAGGCAAGTGGTAAGCCCCAAAGCCAGCCCTGATACATTAATCAGTGTAAAGGCTTTGTTCGTTGTAAGATTGCGCCAGGCGATCTTTAAATAATTCTTCAGCATATAATTGCGGTTTAATTTCGAAGGAGCCCAATGCACTGAGCCTTCCGAACGCAATAGTATAGGCTGTCTTCGCAACGGAAGTCTCAATTCATCAATTGAGACCTCTTTCTTTAAGCTGTTTTTATATTCAACCGGGGTTTTACCGGTCATCTCCTTAAAAACGCGGTTGAAAGTTGCTTTCGAATTAAATCCAGACTCATACGCGATGCCGAGCAAGGTAAATTTATCATAGCTGCGATCCTGCATTTTCCGGGCGACTTCCCGGATGCGGAAAGTATTGATCAGATCGCTGAAGTTCTTTTCCAGGCCAACGTTGATGATCCTGGAAAGATCATGCGGATGGATATTCAATCTGATAGCCAGTGTGGCCAGTGTAAGTTCGGCATCTTCGTAAAGCCGGCTGGCGGCGATGGCTTCTTTTAACCTCCGGCCTTTTTCTTTTACTTCCGGTCTGTCAGTTATTGGCACTGTTACCTGCAGGTCGCCATCAGGCTTTACAATGGCGTTAATAGCCGTTACTATCAGGACCAATGCAATTACAAAACAGAAAGCATCATTTACTATTGCTAACAGGCAGAGCATGCCTATCAGCAGCAAAGTGCCATCAAGCCGCCGGAATGCAAAACGCGGCCTATCCATTAACACCGGTTGTAAACGCGCGTAAAAACGCCCGATAAGCCGGTGCGAAAAATACAAATAGACAACGACCGAAATTAAAATCAACCAATCCGGCAGCCAATATGCAACGAGCAGGATAGAAAAATGAAACAGATCGGCTCTGCGGAAACGCAGGTCGGGGAAAGTGAGTTGCCGTGTATAAAAATATAAGAACGGCCCAAGGCCTGGTAAAAAAAACGGAGCAAGGCCGCCGGTTTTCAGTACGGCCACTGCCAGGGCTGAACTCAAAAACAGGTTGGCCGTTTGGCTCTCCTTTTTTATGAATAATAAAAGCAGCGCGATGGTAAGCCCTGTGAACAGGGTCCCCAGCGAGACCAGGTCATAAAAACCGATATGAGAAAAAAAGGCGCTCAAATAGGGTCGGCAATTTCAATGTTCGTTCCAAATTTATCAATTATTTGGTTGTCATTAATGCCGCCATAGGCAAAGCATATCCGGCAGCCATGCGTGGCTACCACAAGCGTCCCCGCTTGTAGTCCGCATTTAGGCAACTAACTATGCAGGCAAGCCTAATTCAGGGAGAATGCAGGCTACCTGTCAGCGGGCGACAAGCCAGGAGGCAGCAGGGGGAGTTTTGAGCATTGGAATATAGTCAAAGACGACATGCTCCGCTAATCAGTAGACGACGTCTACTGATTAGCGGAGAAAAAGGAACCTTAAGCTTTCGATTTCGATTTTTTTATATCTTTTGACAGACCGTGAAGATCTTTAGCTATTCTGCCCACACGTGCCTCAAATTCCTCGGGTACTTGTTCACCAGCGGAATTTTCAATCATCTTGGCAAAAATTTCGAAATAACTCGGGTTCGAAAATGTCCCCGGGTAGGTCGCCGTATTTCCTGAAAGACTAACAAAAATATTAACGTTTGATTTTTTTGCTACATAACTTTCATATTCCTCCCGGGTCAATTCATAGGCCTGAAGTGCCTCCTCAAGCGAAAAATCACCTTCGGCAATAGTTTGCTCAGCAACCAAACATTTATGCATACGGTCTTTTTCAGGATCTGTGAAAAGCTCATCCCCTGCAAATCCGAACTCGCTGTATTTCTTTCTGTCAAGCAACATAATGTTTAAAATTAGAAAAAACCTCTGAATTATTCAAATCCAGTTCTCCCCTCCATCTGCTTCCGTTTAAAATTTCTTGCATTCCCGCAAGCCGGCTCCACTTAACCATCGGAAAAGCAGTTCCGTCAGGATACTGTTCATAATAATTATCATATATTCTTTTCACAAACTTAAATCTCTCCGGTGTTAAGAGCTTTTCGGCATTTTCAAAGATCACCCTCACTTCTTTAGGGTTTTTTGCAGTAAAAAAAGCCTTAGCCCAAACTAACCCGCCATTTTCCAGGGCGGCTTCAAGTTCAATCTTGTCAACACCCAGTAGCGAACACTGTTTCAGACAAATGCCTAACAAACGCTTTGTAATTCCCTGGTTGCGGGTTGAGACCGGTATCCGCAGGAAGTCGAGCTCGACAACCAGTTCAACTTCCCTTTTTACAATGCTATGTGAAAAAGCCAAACCAGTCTGATTGTTTTCTTCATCATCCGAAAATAATTGAATAACAACGGCGGGCGGCGGCGACTCAAAATAAACGATCTCTCTTTCAACCGCTGCGGTAGTAAGGGGCGCGAGCAGATCGTTTATTCCTTTTAAATAATTTAATAAATGCAAGCCGGGAAAATTCTCTTTTAGAAAATCTGCGAATGGATAGCCAAAACTAATATTGAACCCCAGGTCTTTGATCTCAGCAATCTCTTTTTCAGTTACAATATGTTTATCGGAGAGGGGGGTCATTTGTCAAATATCGGGTTTGTTGATGAATTATCGTTAAGTCGTTAATCATCAGTTTCCGCTCGGTTACCGCTACCGCAAGCGCCCCGCTTGTGTTCCGCGTTTAGGCAACTAACTAAGCAAGCCTGATTCAGGGAGGATGCGGCCCACCTGTCAGCGGGCCACAAGCCGGGAGGCTTGCGGAGCGAAAAAATGCTTGCGGAAGCAAGGCGCTATCAAAAACCCGGCACGAAAACAGGTATATTTGAATGCAGGATTTTGAGCGCGGGCACGTCAACCAATTCAAATACCGGTAATAGCAACAATGGCAGGGATGCAAATGCGAAGCTAATTACCTTTAATTTTAAAAATTACTATTTGTGATAAATTGCAATAAGATAAAGTTTTTGAGTTTCTGCTGCTTTATGCTGTTTAATCCTTTTATGGGACATGCACAGGTAACCGGCGTCAAAATAACTGAAGAAAACCCGCTGAAACAGTATACCAGGTTCAGAACAGATGTCTTTAATGGCGACGCCGTTATCCTGAAAGATTCAATTAACGAATTCAATCGATACCCGCATGCAGGTAAACAATATATTCCATCATTGGCCGATATTAAATTATCTGAGACAATATTAAAAACTGCATGTATCCCTGATCAAAAGGATAACGAAAACTGTGCATTATTTCCTGCTTATTTTAAGAAGTTTAAACGACAATATTCAGGATGTATAAACGAAACCGGAGATACCATTGTGGTTGTGGTTTTTTTGGATTTTAGCAATAAAAGAAAAGCCGAACATTTTTTTAAGAATTGGCTCTATCAAAACGAGTTTTTGGGATCCGGGCTGTTTTTAGATTCCAGGCCGCCTAAAATTTATACATATAGTTTAAACTTAAAGACGAAAGCATTAGCAAAGTTTAAAATATAATAAATGTAAGCCGCTGCCGCAAGCGTCCGCGCTTGTGGCCCCGTCGACAAGTAATGAACTATGCCTACGCTTTGATATTTGAAACTAGTAAATGGTCAGCCTGTATGGCGATTACTTAGCATGTGGGCCATCCCGATAGATCGGGGCGGGAGCGAAAAAGGCTTGCGGGAGCGGGGGGAAGCAGACTAGCGGCATAGCGCATCTGTAGATTGAATTTGCGGCCAGACGTTGCATCTAAGTGACAACCGACCTTATTTCGTTTGCCAAATTAAACAACGTGTTTTCAAGGTTGACCTTAGTTAATTCACATTCCCAGATAATTATAACCTTCCAACCGCCTTTGCTCAGTATTTTAACGTTTTCACAATCCCGTTCCCTGTTGGTGGCGATTTTTAATTCCCAAAATGCAGTATTTGATTTTGCCGGTCTAAATGCTTTGCAATTCCGATGACCATGCCAAAAGCAGCCGTGAACAAAAATCACCGTTTTGTATTTTGCCAAGACTATATCAGGTTTACCAGAAAGGTGTTTCGAATGAAGTCTAAATCTGAATCGCTCCTTATGCAAGAATTTTCTTACGAGCATTTCAGGCCTGGTATCTTTACTGCGAATACTAGACATGATAAAACTTCGTACCTCGTTGCTATAAACGTCTCCCATTTCTATAGAAACTATTTTATGCGAAAATTATTTTAAGCGTTTTTCGTCGTAAATCCTATTATTTAAAATATAACAGATGATATTTAGCTATGAGTAACGCGGAATCTATATATTTGACTCAAGAATATGTTAAATGAGATCAATCGAGCTTTTTTCCGGCGCTGGCGGTTTAGGTATTGGGCTTCATAAAGCTGGCTTTGAGCCCTTAAAAGTGGTCGAATGGGATCGGCACTGTTGTAATACTATTCGAAAAAATCAAAACGAAGGTGTCGAATTTGTAAGAACTTGGCCATTATTTGAGGGCGATATTCGATCGATAAATTTTGAATGTTTTTCCGGGAAAGTCGCTTTAATTTCGGGCGGTCCTCCCTGTCAGCCTTTTTCGTTAGGTGGGAAGCATCAAGCTCATAACGATATTCGTGACATGTTTCCTGAAGCAATACGCGTAGTTCGGGAAACCCAACCAAAATCGTTTATTTTTGAAAATGTAAAAGGTCTGACCCGATCCTCCTTTAGGAATTACTATGAATACATCCGATTACAACTAGAAAACCCTTTTCTAACGTGTGAGAAGGACGAAAATTGGCTCGATCATTTTAAGCGCCTTGAAAGACATCATACAAGTGGAGTTAAGGCCGACTTACACTATAACGTTGTGAGTCGAGTTGTCAATGCCGCTAATTACGGGGTTCCCCAAAAAAGAGAACGTGTATTTTTTGTCGGTTTCAGAAATGACTTGGGAGTTGAATGGAGTTTTCCAGAGGAAACGCATTCCTTAGAAGCGCTCTTACGGAGTCAAATTAACGGCGAGTATTGGGAACGCCATGGAGTTCCAAAAAAAGAACGCTATATTAACCCTCGCTTAAAACATTGTGCGACTTTGTTCGATCAAAATTCGTCTACCCAGCCATGGGTCACTGTTCGTGACGCACTAAGGGGGCTACCCGAGCCCACAAATATTTCGCTTTCCAATTCCGGGCATTGGGACCATAGATTTCAGCCTGGCGCCAAGTCTTATGCTGGACATACCGGCAGTATATTAGACCAGCCATCAAAAACCTTAAAAGCGGGAGTTCACGGCGTTCCGGGAGGGGAAAATATGCTTGCTTTTGGCGATGGTAGTGTAAGGTATTTTACTGTTCGTGAGAGCGCCAGGCTTCAGACTTTTCCGGATAATTATTTGATTAACGGTTCTTGGACTGAATCGATGCGACAGATTGGCAATGCAGTTCCTGTGGAATTGGCTAGAATAATGGGCGCTAATATCATCAAACACATCGAAAAATTACATGATTAAAAGCCAGAAAAAAGCAGCTCCTGTTATATTTCCAAATTTGCAAGAGGATCTCAACAGATTACTGGAACAAACAAATAACGAACTACTTTCTGCCAGAGCAAGGAAAACGTTGGAGATACAGATCCGACGCGCAATTTCGGACTTGGATAATTTATTGAATACTTTGGATCCGATAAGACAGCCAATAGCATTATTCGATCCGAGTAATCCCAAAATTGTCGGGCGATTTGTGTCGTTAGCTCTTGTCGCTCAGTCACGGCTGCCGCTCGCAAATGTTGATAGATTTTATGGCTCGGGTGTTTATGCTATCTATTATAATGGTGACTTTTCATTATATCAGCCGCTATCAAAATCTGAAACACCAATTTATGTCGGTCAAGCTGCTCCATCGTTGTCTAACGCGAGAAATCCGTCCGAACAAGGTGAAAAACTTTCGAGCCGCTTAATCGAGCACGCTAAAAATATAAGGAAAGCTACTACAAACCTTACAATAGACGATTTCGAATATCGCGCTTTGGTTGTTCAAAGCGGATGGGAAACGGCTGCTGAAGATTATTTAATTCATTTGTTTCGCCCGATTTGGAATAACGAGACGCAACTTGTGTTCGGGTTAGGTAAGCATGGCGATTCGGCCACGACTAGAGCAAATAAAAGATCGCCGTGGGATACCATGCACCCCGGCCGCGCCTGGGCACAAAGCACAACCGTTCAAGATGCAAAAAACGTCGAAAGAATTACTTCCGAGTTAGATACTCATTTTAAAAAATACCCTATCTTTTCAAGCATAGACGCGTTATTACACAGTTTTATTGAGGAGCTAAAGCAGGTTTAAGCAATATAGCTGGCTTCTGGCGTGAATTGTAGTGTCAGGGTGACACGCCAGAGTTAATAGGGTTGAATAGGCTTTACGAGCCTGTTTCTAGAGCAAGTGAAATTTTTTGCGGACTATAACACCCAATATCGCGATGGTCCCCAACCTCGCTGATAGGTAGCCATTATGTCTAACGGTGCTGTTTTGATAAGAAGCAATCAACCATATATTTTTAGAACAAATTGATAAGCATAAGTTATACCTCACAGCCGGACGCTAGCACGCCAAACTTTTTGGCCTGCACTGCATATTACCGCCAGGTTGGGGAGTATAAGATTTCTATTCCTTTTCGAATTTTTCCTTCAATCGCAAATATTGTTGATATTCCCTTTGGTCTTCTATTGATTTTTCAAAGTCACTAAAAGCCTTATATTCTGCACTATCATGATTCATTAATTCGGGAATTATAACTATAGACAAATGGTTTGCAATTTCGGTCCAAAATTTAGCTGCAGTATTAATTATAGTTTTCCAATCAGCACTTTGATGACTCCTTCTGCTTAATTCAAAATCGTTAATCCCTTCAAAATAAGGAAATAAATATTTAGAGTTTGGACTCCACCAACCATATAATTCTTCATGATATTTTGAAAAAGCCGGCTCTATTTTATTATTGTATTCATAAAGATTGAAATATTTCAAAATAGAAAATATCTTGTAAGCGGCGATCAATTCACCCTCCCTGTCTTTTAAATAGTTTGCTAAATGGAAGGCTGTTTGTTTAATCGGATTGTCGTGATAATGCAGTTGGTCTTTTTCTTCCTTATCGTACCACTCAAAATACGGATTATGCTTTTCTCTATCGAAAGTTATAAATTCAATATCAGGAACGCTTAAGGCTAACCAATATTTATAAGTGTCTTCCCAATTTTTTAGAGTCGCCATTTTTAAGTAATTTTTATTTTTAAATACATTGAAATTAACTAAAATGACATCGTTTTAATTCGAATCCATTCTAGCGTTTAATAAAACTCTCCACAAATATTCATAAAAAAATTAGGAAATTAAAAATATTGCTATATTTGTTAGCAAATATTAAGCCATGTATTACGCACAAAAATTCAACCTAAATCCTGCCGACAGAATTGTCGTGCCGATATTTCAGACCGGTATTACCAAACATCATGCTATTTATTTAGGGCTCGGCCTTTATGGATATGAATGGATAGCCGAAAACCATGCTAATCAAGGAGTGCGAATTATTACTGCCGAACAATACTTCAATGAACATCCAAAAATATCTCGTATTGAGAGATTTATCGGAAATTCTTATCAAAGAAAAATAGCTATTGAAAATGCGCAAAACCTAAAAGGGAAACAATACGACCTTTTTAAGTACAATTGTGAACACTATGCGAATGAAATCCAACATGGTCAGGCTCAAAGTGGGCAGGTCAGTGGCTTCTTCATATTGGCAAGCCTTTTCGTTTTTGGTTGTCTAATAGCTGCTAAATAATTAATTGATAACTATGGACAATTTGAGCCAAAAGGTTTATGCTCATTGCATTTCAAAAATCAACAAGCAATTAACTGACGAGCAGGATTTAAAATTTCATTATGCGTGTAAAAAGGCGATATTGGAAAACCCTGATCTAGGTTTTAATGATTGGGTAATTGCTGCAAAAGTTTATTTAACGTTTATCATTGATTTTCCCGATTTAGATCTAGGACCAGTTATGCCGCCTCACATTTAGCGTTTACGCCCTCCCTGTATAGTTCAAACTAACCCTTTTTTTAAACTTTGCAATAAATTTGATAAAACTATTAATGATTGAATGATATTATCTGCTATCTCACTTGTTTTAGCGAAAGTCCCCCTCGATGAATAGAAAGCTAATTGTCCTCGTTCAATATCTAACCCAGGTCTGTTGTCGGGATGAGTAATTGGATACCTGTGAGTAAAGCTATTCCGATATTCGTTGGCTTGAATTGTATCCGTCGAGAAACAATTCAGAGCTTCTGAAACATTCTTATTTGGAATAGGCGTAATAAGTTTTTTGTTTAGGTAAATATTGTTTTCAGGGAAAAGTAAATATTCAAAATTTGCGCGATGTTATCTCTTACTGTAAAATAATAGTAATAAAAAGTTTCAGCGTAAAAATCAAATTGGACCCTGTTTATAAAGTGTTCATTTTCAAAAAGTTCAACATCATCCGGGATGCCTCTTTTAAAGTGAACCATACTGTTCATATAAGCATGAGTTAGACTTCCAATTCTATTTTTTAAACAATGGTCCCACCAATAAAGATTGCTTGATTTGTGAATATCAACAATTGATGACTCGCCGCTTAATAATAATGTCGGCGCATAAACGTATGGAAAATCAAAGCTTGTTAAAGGGGGTTCAGATTTGATAACTTCCTTACGCTCTTTTTTCGTAGGATATTTGTAATCAGTTGCTTTAATAGTCACTTTATTTTTAGTCATAAGAAAATAAATTTAAACAATTTTGAGCGCCCGGCTCGCGTATCAAACAATTGCGTCTACTTCGCAACCCCCGGCGAACTTCGCCCACCGCAGGTCGCTCCGGCGACCGAAGCCCACCTACGCAGTTCCAGCGGACTTCGTCCACCGCAGCCAGCTTCGGCGGGCGAAGGCGGAATGGACGGGACTCGAACCCGTACCCTCATGCCTGACAAGCATGCATTCAACCTTTGAACTACCATTCCTTTTAAGTCCTAAGCCTTGAGTCGAAAGTCTTAAGTCAAACATGGGTTAATAAATAACCTTGCGCGACTTTGGGTTTTCGACTTAGGGCTTCAGGCTTACTTTTAAATTATAAACCATTCATTTTAACCTCAATATTATCTCCTTATTCTCCATATCCAAAGTAACCCAATCCAGCGAATCAACATCCGGCAGGCAATCGCTTAACCCTAAGCCTTCTCGGCAGTTTTCGAGTGCGCGTTTGCCGAGTTTTATGGTCATTTTGTATCTATCCTCCCGCCTCTCTTCGCCAAAATACGCCGTGGTAACAACATGCCGGGGACTTTTAAGTGGCTGATTGTACCAATCGGGAACCTGAATGTATTCGCACCGCAGCCATCTGTATTTCTTATCGTCACAATTTTTAAACGCATCGGATAAATGGCCTTCCAGTTCGTAACAAAACAAATAGGTAAAAGCTGCCTGGATGTTGGTGCGTAATGGATCCATTTCTTGTTTTTAGTTAATATTTTCATCCCCCGGCTTGAGCTTTCGACTTAAGACTTCAGACTTACTTTTAAGTGATAAATCACCTATTTTAATCTCAATGTTACCTCCTTATTCTCCACATCTAAAGTAACCCAATCCAGGCTGTCATCACCCGGCAAACATTCACTCAAACTCAATCCTTTGCGGCAATTTTCAAGCGCCCACTTGCCCAGCCTGATGTTCATTTTATACCTGTCCTGCCCGCCTGGGCCAAACCAGGCCATCGTAAAAACCCAATTGGCCCGGTCGGAACGCTGTTGGCTCATGTCGGGTATATCAATGCCATCACACCCCGGCCGGTCAAATCGACTATCGTAGCAGTTTTCAAACGCGCGGGATAAATGATATTCCAGCTCGATGCGAAAATCCAGGGTGAAAGCGGCTAGTATTTGTGTTCGTAATGGGCCCATTTTTTTATTTTAAATTTAAAAACTTTGTCATTTCGACGAGGTACGAGGAGAAATCTTCGACATCCGGCATTTCCGCCTGCATAGTTCGGATGCAAAACGTTTAAGATTTCTCCCTATGGTCGAAATGACAAGCTCTTTTACTTTTTTATCAACTCCAATCCTGACATAGCTTTACACAAATTGCCGCTTCAAAAAGCTGGAACACCTGGTTATCAATCAATTGCATCGAAACTTTCAAAAAACCAATTTCCGGAGCATTTGATCATCAGGCACTAACAGAATTTTAGTAAATTGCTAAAGTTTAAATGATTGGCAATCAACATGTTTCACAGTGTTCCACGGTGTTCCGCGTGCAAAAATGGAACGGTTTTTAAGTCCTAAGTCTTGAGTCGAAAGTCTTAAGTCGAACACATCGTTTTTTGACTTAAGACTCCGGACTTCCGACTTTAGACTTACTTCCGACTTCGGCCTTCCGACTTTAGACTTACTTCCGACTTATAAATCAATCACCGGACACCTTTCCCTTGCTCAACCATCCTAACCCGCCATAGTTCCCCCTTTAGGGGGTTAGGGGGTTTAGTCCTCCGGCTTTTCCCTCGCATCCGCCATCCTAACGATCCTCGGGTGAAACTCCGCCAGTACTTCCACCAGGTCCTGCTGGGCGGCCATTACGGCGTGGATATCCTTATAGGCCATCGGGGCTTCGTCGATATCGCTGCCCATCAGGGTGATGCGTTTATCAACCAGGTTGGCGGCAACAGCGGCTTTGTCGATGGTCTTAAAAGCTGCGCTGCGGCTCATCAGCCTCCCCGCACCATGACTGGCAGAGTTGATACTTGCCGCTTCGCCCTTGCCGCGCACCACGAAACCGGGGGTGCTCATGCTGCCGGGGATGATGCCTAACACGCCTTCGCCGGCCGGGGTGGCGCCTTTGCGATGCACCATCACTTCGGTACCGTCGGGCAGCTGCTCCTTCCAGGCAAAGTTGTGGTGGTTCTCAATCCGCAGCAGCGGCTCAAGCCCAAGCGCCTTCGCAATTTTGTTGTGGATCTCGTGGTGGTTGGCGCTGGCATATTCGCCGGCCAGGTTCATCGCAATCCAGTATTCCTGCCCGTCTTCGGTATCCAGGTCAAGCCAGGCCAGGTGTTTGGCTTCGGCAGGCAGCTTGGTTTTCGTCATGGCCAACTTTGAGTAATAATTAGCAATGCTACCCCCAAACCCGCGCGAGCCGGAATGCGACAACAAGGCTAGATAATTACCCGCCGGTATGCCTTCCAAAGCGCCCTCCTGCAAGGTAAGCTCGCCCCATTCTACAAAATGGTTGCCGGTGCCCGAGGTACCCAGCTGCGCCCGCGCCTTTTCCTTTAGCACGCGGATAGTTTTGGTGGCGCTCCAGTCGGGGTGGTCAAACAGCGAGTCGTCGTGGTGCTGCTTGTTTACCCCGCCCATGCCGAAATTGGTATGCTTTACCAGCAGGCTTTGCAGCTTAGCGGTTTCGGTATCCACGGCTGCGGCCGGCAGTTCAAAAATGCTGAGGCACATGCGGCAGGCAATATCCACGCCCACCGCGAAGGGGATAATGGTATTGGACGTTGTAGCCAGCACGCCGCCAATAGGCAGTCCGTACCCCTGGTGCGCATCGGGCATAAGGGCGCCCGCGACAGCTATTGGCAATTGGATAGCTGTTTTCATCTGTGCTAAGGCGCCCGGCTCGATATGCTCCAGCCCATACACCGGGAATGTGGCCAGTTCCTCCTTCAGCTTATGCGTGGTGCGCTGCTGCTTTACAAAATGCCCCCCGCGGCGCATGTCGATGATCTTTTCGGCCAGGTTTTTAAACTTGCCGCCCTTTTTTATCGCATACGGCATCGGGTCGTCAATCAGCGCCTCGATGTTGGCCAGTATCTGCAGGCGGTCCATCACCTTGTTCTTCAACAAGCCATTAGCCACACGGCTGAACAGCGCCAGCAACTCCGGCGTGTTAATGCCGAGGCTGGTGAGTTCGGTGTTGGATATTTTTTCTTTTTCCATGGCCGTAACCTCCGGTCGCGGAGGAATTTTTGATTTAATTATTTAGTTCGTTCAATTTAAGCGTTTTCGCCTCACCCTGCCCTCTCCAAAGGAGAGGGTTTTAGCTGCTCGTTAAAGCCGGCTTCCTTTTTCAAGCCCTCTCCCCCGGAGGGTTGAGTGAGGCATTTAACACTACAAAGCAAAACACCAACTGCGCAATCTATTTGCGCAGTTGAAAATATTTTCAAATTTATTTAACCAGCCATTGCGCACCTGAAGGATTGGCCTCATTTTTCCCTCGGTTTACCATATCTGTCAAGCCGAATATATCGTGCCTGAGTAACGATTTTGAGAGACGATTTGCAGGGGGCTTGTCCTTTTTGTTTTATTGTGTATTTTTAAAGGCTAATAATACCTAAATGAACAAACTCTTTCTGTTGACTCTCGGCGCACTGCTGACAGCTTTCACCGTTTATGCGCAGCCCGGCGGCGGTTCTGACGCCGAATATATTAAGGCAAATTACATTAAATATGAATACCAGGTGCCCATGCGCGATGGCAAAAAGCTGTTCACCTCGGTATATGTGCCAAAGGATAGCAGCAAAACCTACCCCATTATGATGGACCGCACGCCATACAGCGTGGCCCCGTACGGGCCCGGCAAATACAAAAGCAGCCTGGGCCCCTCGCCGCTGTTTTTGCATGATGGCTATATTTTTGTTTACCAGGATGTGAGGGGCCGCTGGATGAGCGAGGGCATTTTTGAAGAGATGACGCCTGAAAAGGAAGTTCATAAAACCAAAAACGATGTGGACGAAGGCACCGACACCTATGATACCATCGACTGGCTGCTAAAAAATATTCCGCACAACAACGGCAAGGTGGGCGTGTGGGGCATATCTTATCCGGGCTTTTTTACCACGGCAGCGCTGCTTAGCCGTCACCCCGCGCTGGTGGCCGCTTCGCCGCAGGCGCCCATGGCCGACCTGTACCGCGACGACGCTTTCCATAACGGCGCTTTTATGCTTGTGGCAAATTTCGGCTTTTACCCGTTTTTTACGAACCGGCAGGATGACAAGCCCACGCAACGCCGTGGGGGGAGCTTGAACTACGGCACCGAAGACGGTTATGAATTTTATATGAACATGGGCTCCGTTAAAAATAGCAATGATAAATACTATAAGGATACCATCCGCCTGTGGAACGAAATGATGGACCATCCGAATTACGATCAGCATTGGAAAGACCGCAACGTATTGTACCACCTGCACGATATTAAAACAGCCGTGTTGGTTACCGGCGGCTGGTACGATGCCGAGGACTTGTACGGCGCCATCAATACCTACAAAACACTGGTAAAAGACAACCCCTCGACGCCGGTTTATTTTACCATGGGCCCATGGGTGCACGGCGGCTGGGCGCGCGGCCCCGGCGACCACCTCGGCGATGTGGATTTTGGCGGGCCAACCGGGCCTTTTTATCGTGAGAAAATTGAATTTGCATTCTTCAGCCACTATTTAAAGGGCACTGACGGCGATATCCCGAAAGTGTCGGCCTTTGAAACCGGGGTTAACCAATGGAAAATTTATGACACCTGGCCGCCAAAAGAAGCCATTGAAAAGAATTTGTACCTGCTGCCCGGCGGCAGGCTATCGTTCGAAGGACCAAAAGAAGAGGGCAACAGCTATGATGAGTTTGTCTCGGACCCCAATAAGCCCGTTCCCTTTATAAACGGGATCGACCTGGATATGAAGCGCGAGTACATGACCGGCGACCAGCGCTTTACTGCCCGCCGCCCCGACGTGCTTACCTACCAAACCGCTGTGCTGGATAAGGATGTTACCCTTGCGGGAAATATCTGGGCCAACCTGAAAGTGTCGGTCACCGGCACCGATGCCGATTGGGTGGTAAAAGTGATCGATGTTTACCCCGACAGCGCAAAAAACAACAAATGGACGGCAAAGGACACCTATATGTCGAACTATGAGCAGATGGTGCGCAGCGAGGCCATGCGCGGCAAGTTCCGCAATGGGTTTGACAAGCCCGAGCCTTTTGTACCGGGCAAAGTTACCCCGGTAAACTTCGAGCTGCAGGATGTGCTGCACACTTTTAAAAAAGGCCACCGCATAATGGTGCAGATACAAAGCACCTGGTTCCCGCTGATTGACCGCAACCCGCAGGTGTTCGAAGATATTATGAAGGCAAAGGATACCGACTTTAAAAAGGCTACGCACAAGGTGTACACATCGAAGCAGTCACCAAGCTTTTTGAAGGTGAGGGTGTTGGAGTAAGTTGGCAGTGGGCAGTTTGCAGTAGGCAGGCGGCAACGGGGTTTAGGACAAAAGGGGGTTTATTTTGCAACGGGAATACGTATTAATCTTATAAAAACTATAGTTATGAAAAAGAATTATTCAATTAAAGTGTTAGCCCTGGTGTTATTGGGCCTTATGCTGGCCACCATCTCGAAGGCGCAGGACGACAAATCAAAAAGGCCCAGTCCGCCCGCGACTGCCACAGGAAAAATCGGCGACGCCACTATTACCATTGATTACAGCAGCCCGGCGGTAAAGGGCCGGAAGATTTTCGGGGGCTTATTACCTTACGGGACTGTTTGGCGGGCAGGCGCCAATGAGGCTACTATCTTTCAAACCGATAAAGACATAACCGTTGAGGGCCAAAAGCTGCCCGCCGGTAAATACAGCTTTTTTGCCACCCCGGGCGAAAGTGAGTGGACCTTGTTTTTTAATTCGGAAACCGGCCAGTGGGGCGATAAGCCCGGCGGCGCCACCAATATGGATCCCGCCAAAACCGTATTGAGCGTAAAGGTAAAGGCTAAAAAACTGAAAGATGTAAAGGAGCGGCTCGAGTACTATGTAAAAAGCGATGGTTTCGGCTTTCAGTGGGAAAATTCGGACGTGTTCGCAAGGGCGAAATAAGGACCAAATAATCAGGAAACTAGCCTGCAGCCTTCCTTTCGGTTTTGCCGAAGGGAAGGTTGCAAGCGAAATCCGGGCTGTTAAGTGGAATGCGCTGCGTTTATGAAATCAACCCTTTTTAAACCAGGGCACAAAAGCGCTTACCCTTTGCTGGTACTTAATATATGCCTCACCCTTTGACCGTATCGACTGCTCTTCTGTCATCGGTATGCCGGTAACTTTTAATATCAAATACAAAATAATAGCCGGGCTGATAATTGCCAGGTAGCCATAAGGCGAGGCCAGCGCAAATACAAAATACGACATCCACATCAGCCATTGAAAAAAGTAATTGGGGTGCCTCGAGCAGCCCCAGAGGCCCTTGTCGCAAACTTTGCCTCTGTTCTCCGGGTTCTTTTTAAATGCGGCAAGTTGTGCGTCGGCAACCGATTCGCCTAACATGCTTACGAGCCACAGCGCAGCGCCTGCGTACTCAAGAATGCATAGTTGCGGTGTCGTGTTCATCGCAATGATAAAAAAAGGAACAGCCAGCAGTATGTTCGAAATCGCCTGGAACTGGAAGAAAAAGAAAAATTTCCTTTCGGGATTTGGCGCCCATTCCTTTCGCAATTGCTGGTAACGGCCTTCTTCAATATCCAGGTGCTTCGTGATCCTTATCACCAGGTAGGTGCCGAGACGCGCGTAGGCGATGATCACCATACTGCAGATCAGCAGTTTTCGCAGCTCAAAACCCGGCGCCAGGCAGAATAAAATAATGGCAATAACCGCGAAGTTGTACGACCAAAAAATATCGACCACGCCGGCATTTTTTATTTTATGCGCCCAAAACCATACCGCCAGCATAATGACGCAACAGGCTATCAGGCTGTAAAGCGCCAGGCAATAAATACTATTATCCATTTTGTTTACTAAAAAATTCTTTTAAACCATCACCGGGCTTCAGCCTGAAAAGTTGGATAAGCACATAGGCGCAGGTTGCAATACTCCCTAAAGCTACTAATAATATCAACCAGGTGATTATCAGCAAGGTACTTTTTTCTTTATAACATACCCATAAAAATATTGCGGTTACGTTGGCGTAAAAATCCCAAAGGGTAGCGCGCATCCAGGGTATCGAACCTAAAAAATCCCATTCTTTAAACAGGTTGCTTTTTATGCTGGTGCTGATCACCATATAGCACATCCATATAAACAGGAGGCTGAAAATTATTTTTAATGCGGTGATCATAATTTTACGTTTTTCTTAATTTAATAATGCCGAACCAGTGCATCATTTTAATAACAGGATACGAAGGGTCGAACTCAAACCACCGCTTCGCGAAGTTTACGTCGTTTGGTTTTTGGTGATGATTGTTCTGGAAAAGCTCTCCCATCATAAAAAAATCCAGCGGCAGCATATTTTTACTGTGGTCGCCGTTATCGAAATTGGCATAACCATATTTGTGCCCGCACCAGTTTACTATCGCCCCATGCAGCGGCCCCATAAAAAAATGGATGGGTAACAGCAGGTATAGCCACCACTGGCTGGCAAAAACGACATAAAATGCAATATAAAAAGCTACAAAAGCCAGGCGCACCGCCCACAAGTCGCTAAAGCGATCAAGCATAGGCCAGGTGGGATAGCGGTCGCGGAATTGTGGTTCGGGTTCCAGCTTATATTTAAGGTAATCCAGGTAAATATTTTTGGTTTTTATCATCAGGCCCCATACATCCTTTATAAAATATGGCGAATGCGGGTCTTTTTCAGTATCGCTGTAAGCATGGTGCATCCGGTGCATAATAGCATAGGCCCGCGGGTTAAGGAATGACGACCCCTGGAAAATGAAGGTGGCGAAATAAAACGCCCTTTCCCAAAAGCCATTCATTTTAAACATTTTATGGGAGGCATAGCGGTGCAAAAAAAACGTCTGAAAAAACAGCGACAAAAACCAGTGGAAAAGGAAAAATATTAAAATGATCATAGGTTTAATCGGGGGTTGACCGGTTATTTCAATAGGGTTGGTTAAAGCTAATAAATAAATATTTTTTTAAACAAACTGCGTTGAATAATACATACGGCAAACCATCGGTCAAAGGATTTATTTACGAATAATTTTTATTGGAAAATATTTTTACAATAAATTTTTCCAATGTCAAGCAGGAAAATTATTTTTACAAAATATTTTCCAACCCGGCAAATGAAGGAACAGATAGTCGAAACAGCTTTAAAACAATTCCTGGTCCATGGCATCCGGAATATGACCATGCAAAAACTTGTAATGCATCTGGGCATCTCTACAAAAACCATGTACAAGTATTTCCAAAATAAGGAAGAGTTATTGGAGGAATGCCTGAAAGTTCATTATGGGGCAGCTTCGGTCGGGATAAAAGACATCCTCGATACATCGCCGAACCCGGTGGTTTCACTTGCCAGCCTCTATTCAAAAGCCATCGAAATGGATTTCGGCACCAACCACCTCTTCTACCATGATTTGAATTACTATTATCCCGATCTGCAGGATAAAACGATCAAATACTATACACACGGCGCGCTCGGGGTTGTGAACGGGCTCATTCAACAAGGAATAGATGAAGGCTATTATCTTGGCTACCTGAAAGCCTCTATTGTTATGGAGACATTAACAGTACTGTATGGGTCTGTGACCAGGTCTGAGGTTTATAAAACGTTTAGCATGAAACGGGAGTTGATTAAACATACCATTATGATCTATTTGCGGGGTATCTGTACCCCCAAAGGATTACAAATATTAAACGAACTGAAAGAATTCTCCTTATAACCTAACTATTATGCGTACAATATTTACCGCCCTTTTAATTTTCACTGGCTTTTTATCGGCCGGCGCACAAACGCCCGATTCCCTTTACCTGATGCCGCGCCCTGTATCTGTAAAGATAAATGACAGCAGGTTTTTGATCACGCCTCAATTTACCATCGGCATGCAGGGGCCTGCCAGCGCCAAGTTGACCGCAGCCGTTAACCGCTTTTATATGCAATTAGGCAAGCGTACCAACCTCCTTTTTTCACAGGAATATATCACTGCGTCTGACAACGATCCCGGCGCGCAACTGTCTGTGAGTTTCGGTAAAACTGTTTTGCCGGAAATCGGTGCAGACGAAAGCTATAGCCTAAGCGTCTCCCCTGCCAAAATTGTTATCAAAGCGGCTACAGACATCGGCGCCATGCGCGGGCTGGAAACATTGTACCAATTGGTAACACCATCGGGTGCGGGTTTTTACTGCCCGGCGGTTGAAATATCCGACTCGCCCCGTTTTAAATGGCGGGGGCTTATGATCGATGTGGCGAGGCATTTTATCCCGTTCGGGGTATTGAAAAGAAACATCGATGCGATGGCCATAGTAAAGATGAACGTACTCCATTTACACCTTTCGGATGATGAAGGTTTCAGGGTCGAATCGAAAGTGTACCCCCGCCTGCAGCAACTGGGTTCAAATGGATTTTATTACACCCAGGAACAACTTAAGGAACTGGTTGCTTATGCGCATGACCGCGGCATAATCGTAGTGCCCGAATTTGACCTGCCCGGGCATTGCACAAGCATCCTTGCGGCTTACCCCTCGCTGGCAAGCTACCCCGCCAGTTACAAGCCGGCGAAACGATACAGGCTGGATACGCTTAAAAATTTAAACATGATGTCGATCATGAAAATAGTCAGCGAATCGGCTACACCAACTATCGATCCGAGCAAGGAAAGTACTTATGTTTTTTTTGATAATTTTTTCAAAGAAATGAGCGGCATATTTCCTGACCCTTACCTGCATATCGGCGCAGACGAAAACAACGGTGCAGCCTGGAAACAAAATGAGGCAATTGTTGCATTTATGAAGGCAAGGGGCATCAAAAGCACTAATGATCTGCAGGCATATTTTGTAAACCGATTGCACGCTATCGCACAAAAATATAATAAGCGCGTGATAGGCTGGGAAGAAGCGTTCAACCAGGCGGCTCCGCAGGACCTGATCGTTCAAAAGTGGAAGCCGGCTGCCCCGTCGGATACCTTGCCGGCTAATATTATTCATCATGGTAACCAGGTGATTGTTTCAAACGGTTTTTACCTCGATCTTTATTTTCCTGCCTATATTCATTATTTAAATGAGCCGGTCCCGGCAAATATGAGCGTTGCAGATGCAGATAAAGGAATACTTGGCGGCGAGGCGGCGATATGGAGTGAATCGGTAAACGACGGAAACGAAGAGATCCGCGTGTGGCCAAGAGCAGCGGCAATTGCCGAGCGCTTATGGTCTGCCGCTGCCGTAAGGGACGTTGACGACATGTACCGTCGTTTATGGATGCTTGATTTTGAGCTGAATGACCGCGCGGTTAACGAGTACCCCAGTTACATAAAAATACTGGCAAGATGGGTAAACGATGACGATCTTGGCCCGGCGATAACCCTTGCCAACGTTTGCACCCAGGTAAAGGGATACAGGCGTTTGATGGGGACTATGCTTACGCCAGGGGCGCATGCAAACCTGTCATCGCCAATGGTTAATGTTGCCGATGTAGTACACGCAGATAGCGAAACGGGCTGGTACTTCAGAAATTCGGTTAGCGCCTATCTCGAAAAACACGATGCCGCCGACCTTGAGCAGGTAAAATTTCAGCTGCAGCGCTGGCAAAATAACAAGCCAAGATTTGACGCCCTTGCAAGGGATTCGCCCTATTTACAGCAGATCGCCGATCTGTCAAACCGCCTTGCAGATGCGGCAGCAATTGGTTTGCAGGCACTGAGTGGACAGGGCAACAAGGAGGAGCAATTAAAAACTTTAAAGCAAATGGAAAACCCTTTGCACGAGGTGCAATTAGCTATCCTGCCTGAAATAGAAGCGCTAATAACAGGCAGGCTTAGCCCAAGACCGGCCACATACCCAATGTTTTAAGAATAAAATTCAACAAAAAAGCCAGCCTTCAATTGAAGCGCCGGCCAGAGTTGATTGAGTTGAAAGCTGTTAAACCAGGTTGCTTTTAATATAGCTAATGCTTTTTGCAATGCTGTCAAAAGGGTCGCCCGGGCAAATATCCTGTTCAACGAAGAAGTATTTTAACCCTGCCTTTTTTGCATGTTTAAATATTTCTTTGAAATTGATAATCCCATTGCCAACTTCTGTAAACGATCGCTCAGGCGTTTTATCCATGTCTTTTACGTGCCAAAGCGGGAACCGGCCCGGATACTGGTTAAATATCGCGATAGGGTCCTGGTTGGCTTTAGTGATCCAGTAAATATCCATCTCCATTTTTACCAAATCAGGATCGCTTCGGATAAGCAGTACTTCGTAAGGGTATTTACCATCTTGTTTTATAAACTCAAAATCGTGGTTATGGTAGCAAAGCTGTATGCCTGCCTTTTTACATATCTCCCCGGCATTATTTAAATCTTCCGCTATTTGCTGGTAGTGGGACAGATAACCGCGTTCTGTAGGCGATAGCCATGCGCATATCATGTATTTCACCCCGATCGCAGCTGCATCATCTACGGCTTTGTTCCAGTCATTCAGTATAGTGCCTTTCATCACCTGGCCATCCATTTTATCCTCGCCTAAGCGATAATGGCTGCTCAGCATGATCAGGCCGTTATCTTTTAGCACGTTAGCAAATGCCGCCGGATCCATCCCATAAAACTTTCCATCGCCGGTATAACCTGAACACTCGACGGAATTATAGCCCACTTTCGCCACTTTTGCCAGTGTACCGGCCGGGTCTTTGGCCATAGCATCACGCACGGTGTATAATTGCAGCCCGATATATTTTTTATCGTACGCGAATAATCCGGGGGCAACCAGCAGTCCGGCTGAAAGCACGGCTGAAGTTTTGAGAAATGAACGCCTGGTGGTCATAGATTTTTAAATTGGTTAGGTAAATATAGTGTATTATCTACACGCTACACAAACGACGGCGTTTATTTTTGAAGGTTGATGTGTAAAAATGCTGTTAGCTTGATTTGGTTGATTAGGTTTATTGAGTTGGATTAAGTTGATTAAGTTCAGGATTGTCGATTCAATGTCGTTTAGTTAACGCTTTACCTGGCTGTTTGGCCTCATCTAAACGGCGCAGCCCTCACTCATCCTCTCCAAAGGAGAGGACTTTAACTGCGCTCTTCGCTATGCCTTTTCAGAACCCTCTCCTTTGGAGGGCAGGGTGAGGCCACCGGCGCGTTTGAGAGCACTTGGCGCTTAACTAAACGACATTGATTGTTATTTACGTATTCCATAAAACTCTTTAGTTTCATTAACTACCTTTACCATCAAAAATATGCCTGGAAAAATAGTTTCGTTGTTACCGGCTGCTACCGAGATAGTTTGCGCTTTGGGGCTTGAGAAAAACCTTGTAGGGAGATCGCATGAGTGCGACTATCCGCCATCAGTTAAGCGATTGCCGGTTTGCTCCGAAGCCAATTTCCCCGATAATTTAAGCAGCGCGGCTATTGATGTTAAGGTAAAAGAAATTTTGGCCGATGCACTATCGGTGTATACCGTCAACCGCGAAGTAATAAAACAGCTTGCCCCTGATGTGGTGATCACACAGGCGCAGTGCGAGGCCTGCGCAGTTTCCTTAAAAGATGTGGAGGAGGCTTTGGAAAACTACCTGGATAAACAAGCCCGTATTATTTCCCTGCAGCCTAACAATCTCGATGACATTTTTAATGATATAAAAACCATCGCATCTGCATTGAATGTAACGGAAGCCGGCAGTACCCTGCTTGAAACATTAAATGAAAGAGTCGACATCATCCGCCATAAGCTCAAGTTTAGCGCCAGCAAGCCAACCGTTGCCTGCATTGAATGGCTGGAACCGCTAATGGTATCGGGTAACTGGGTGCCCGGGTTGGTGCGCATAGCCGGGGGCGTTTCAATATTAGCCGAAGACGGCAAGCATTCGCCTTATGTAGAATGGGACGACATACGTTTGCAGGACCCGGAGATATTGATCCTGATGCCCTGCGGTTTCCCGATCGCACGGACTTTAAGGGAAGTTGATATTTTGTTGCAATTGCCCGGCTTCAGTCAATTACAGGCAGTAAAAAACAACCGCGTTTATATTGCCGAAGGCAACCAGTATTTTAACAGGCCAGGCCCCCGAATTGTTGACTCCATTGAAATACTGGCTGAAATTATCCATCCAAAACAATTTATTTTTGGGTACGAGGGTGATGGGTGGATAAGGTTTGATTTATAAACCGGTGGCTTGTTTAAAAAAATCGGAATTTGTAAATTTGTTATCATACAGCATTTTAATATGGAGCGAATAGTATTGGAAGTGGATGACGAAACGGCAAAAGCCTGGCGCAATACTGCTGCCAAATTGCGTAGTCAGATAAGTAAAAACCTGGAACTGTTATTAACTGATTCGTTAAATAAAAGTAAGGAAGCTAATTTCGAATTGTTGTTACAGGAAGCCCGGGAAGAAGCAGCTAAAAATGGCCTTACGGAGGAAATCCTGGAAAAACTGTTAAATGACGAGAGCTAATGGTTTTCGTTTTCGATGCAACTACATTGATAAGTGCGTTTTTACTTTCCGGTAGCTCCATAACTGCCCAAGCCTATTACAAAGCCCGCGCCGAAGGGGAAATCGTTCATTCGGCGGATACTTTCAATGAGTTTAGCGATGTGTTTATTCGTCCTAAGTTTGACCGGTACCTTCCTTTGGAAAAGCGGTTAAACATTGTCGAAGATTTAAAAGCCCTGGTAAGAATTACCCCGGTTACTTATGTTATAAACGTGTGCCGGGATCCGAAAGATAACAAGTATCTTGAATTGGCTGTCTCGTCCGATGCAACCTGTATCGTCACCGGCGACAGGGACCTACTGGTTTTAAATCCTTTTGACGGAATTAAAATACTCACTGCTGCCGATTTTTTAAAGATGTTTTAAGAATTTACACCAAATTTCGTCTGACTTGGCGCTTTTCTTATTTAGCCAGCAGCACGATCACTACCCGCCTGTTTTGATTTTGGTCTTCGGCGCTAAGTTCGGGGTAAACCTTTGGCTCTTTGCTGCCTAACCCTTTATAGCGCAGCCTGTCGGCGTTTATGCCCTCGCTTACCAGGTAGTCGTAAATAAATTTTGCCCTGGTGAACGATAAATTGTTTCGCCTTGTGTCAAAATCAAGCCCATCCTTGTTGTCATACTGGCAGCAAATATGGCCCTGTATTTCAATTTTAATGTTTGGATTATCTTTCAGGCAATTTTTTAGCGCCACCATATAAGGGACGGCGGCGCGCCTTAAGATATGCCGGCCGGGTAAAAAGGTGAGCTCTTTAAAGCTCAGGCTGTCACCGATATTGAGCTTGGGCAAATCATTTATCCGCGTAAAAACGCTGTCGGGTTTTGGTTTATCGGGTGGCGTATATGTTCGCTGCGGAATAGCTACTTTAACCGGCGGGACTGCCCTTACCACGGCCTTGACCGGTGGAGCGGGTTTTGTAAAAATAATCTCGACCCGGCGGTTTACCGGTTCCCCTAAAGCAGAACGGTTTTGTGTGGCGGCATCAACCTGCCCTATCCCATTGGCCATTATGCGTGTATTGTTTAGCTTCCTGCTTAACAAATAATTCTTTACCGTTTCGGCCCTGGCTTTTGATAAGGTATAATTTGAATCGCGGCGTCCCAAATAGTCGGCAAATCCCCTGACACGCACCGAACTGGTATCGGCCAGCAAACGGCTAAGGGAATCGAGCGTTGCTTTGTGCTGCGGCGAAAGCGATGACTGGCTGATGGCATAAAACAATCGGACGGTATCCCGCTGGCATGAAAAGCAGGGCAGCGCCTTTAACAGGACAAGCAGGCAGACTAACTTTTTTAGGCTCATCGATCCCATTGATTTGTACTATGGCAAAACGTCCCGGCTGCGGCAAATATTTCATTGCGGGCCGTTTTGTCCGTCCCATAACTGCTAAGTTAAGCAACATGCCATAATACAATCAAGTTTTATCCTTTTAAAATGAATACGGCGCTTATATTTTCCTGAGCGTGTTCACATTTACATGAGGCCACAATATATCGCCCGGCAGATTATGCTTTTTTATAAAATTTAAATCGGCCTGCTGCGAGTACTGTAACTGCTTAAAGATAACATCACCCTCAACCACATCCTCTATCCAAAAAGTCGATTGAAACCTCGATGGGTTCACATGCTTTTCAACAAAAGGAATATTGGATATGCTGCCGCCGCTGTTTTGCGTATCTACCGTAATGGTGGTTACATTGGTTATGGTTTGCCTGGCTGCAGTTGCGGCTAACGTGCCATTTACGTTTGCTGCCTGAAACTCTTCTGAAAATTCATTTTTGGTATAAGGATCTATATAGCCGAACACGGGCGGAAGCCCGGCGGGATTTGGGATTGTTGTAATAACCGGAAAAACCGGCATTCCCGAAGAAACAGCAGCATTTCCGAGGGCAATAACCACATCGCCATGAGGTATGCTCGACATCCGGGCGATAGCAAAGGACCCGGGCAGCGCGGATTCCACTACAGGGCCGTCGGGTTGTTTCTGAATATCGGTCATGTTGAGCCACATGCCATTTTCAATATGCAGTATGCCGTTCGGATACTTCATATCGTTTATCGTAAGCTCATACAACAAGCCGGTAATAAATTGCTGGGTTAAGCCGCCCCGGTTTGGGACCGGCGCCGTTATTGGTGTAAATGTTATCGTTTCCGAATACTGCTGTATAAGTACGGTAAATTCGGGCTTACCATTCAGCATGGATGGCACAGCGATCAGGTTCCATCCCGAAGCGCCTTTCCAGGTGCCTTCGAGGCCGGCAAGCGGCCCTAATTTGTCAGCTATTTCTTCGGGCGAGCCGCCCAGCCTTATAAAGCCTTTCAATAATTGTTCGGGGTTTTCTTCCATGGGGGATAAAATTTAGGGATTAATTTAATACCCCTAAATTACATGAAAAGAAACGGATTATGCAAATTTTTTGGGAGAGAAAGTCGGAAAAGTCAGTAAAGTCCGGAAGTCCGAAAGAAACAATAGACAGTCGTGATTATCAAAACGTAAACCCTATACGCCTTCGCTTCTTCTTTCGGACTTTACTGACTTTTCTGACTTTCGGACTGCCACTTACCAACTTCCGCTTGAGCCGCCGCCACCGAAATCACCCCCGCCAAAACCTCCGAAGCCGCCACCGCCTCCTCCTCCGTCGCCAAAGCCGCCGCCGCCATTGGAGAAACCACCCCAGCCGCCGCTGCCGCGGCCCAGCATAGCGCCGCCAAGGAACCACCAGAACGGGCTTGCCCCGCCACGGCCGCCGATGATCTGTCCGCCGCCGCCACGGCCGCGGAATATGATGATCAGGATTACGACAACAATAAAAATGAGCACGAATACCCCGCCGGCAAATGGCTGCTGCCGTTGCTGCGGCCTTGCATTCGCTTTGTACTCGCCCTTCATGTATTTCATCAGGTCGTCGGTAGCCGCATTTAAACCGCCGTAATAATCCTTCTGCCTGAAACGCGGAACAATATCGTTTTGAATGATCTGATGGGTAATAATATCCGGCACCGCGGCCTCGGCGCCATATCCTGTTTGGATGCTGACTTTATGTTCGTCAAGCGCCACCAGCACAACTATACCGTTGTTTTTACCTTTTTGGCCTACGCCCCATTCGTGGCCAATTCTTCGGGCAAGATCATTAATATCGTCCCCGCCGGCTGTATGAAGAATGACGACGGCAATTTGGGTAGTGGTGGAATCATTATAAGCAACCAGTTTATTCTCAAGCTGTTGCCTTTCGGCCGCCGAGAGCGCATTGGTGGAATCCAAAACCAGCCCCTTCGGTTTTGAGGGCACTTGCTGCGAAAAAGCTACAAAACCAATAAGCAGCATGGAAAGTAATATGGTGAGTTTTTTGAACATGATCATTGGGTTAATCGCCATCCATAAAGGCTATATCATCTGATAATTCGTTGTCGCCCGCGGTTTCGTGGGGGAAGTATTTTTGCAAATGTTCGCCGGCTATTTCCAGGCCGGTAACTATGCCTTCAACCAGGTCGCCGCGCTTAAAATGCTCCAGCATGTCATCTTTTGTATCGTCCCAAAAGTTTTCAGGCACCGCTTTGTTTATGCCGGCATCGCCGATGATCGCAAACTTCCGGTCGACCGTAGCCACATAGATCAGCACGCCATTCCTGAGTTTTGTCTTGTGCATATCAAGTTCGTGGAAATATTTCGCCGCACGGTCGAGCACATTCTCGCTGCAGGTTTTTTCCACACAGACCCTTATTTGCCCTGAGGTATGCTTTTCTGAATCCTCAATAGCGGCACGGATGCGGGCCTGTTCCTCGTCGTTAAATAATGCCATGGTTTTTATGATTACACTGATTTTTTGAATATGATTTCACCGATTTTTGGAGTGTGGTTGCACCGATTTTCTTATTTATATAATCGGTGAAATCATCCTGAAATCGGTGAAATCCCTAAATTAAAACGATACTTTCGGCGCTTTTTCGGCTCCGGCTTCGGCTGTAAAGCTTCCTTTTGGCGTATAGCCATGTGAGCCTGCAATGATACTTCCGGGAAATGAACGTATGGTTGTATTATAATCCTGAACTGCCGCATTAAAATAAATACGTGCTGTATTGATACGGTTCTCGGTGCCTTCCAATTGCACCTGCAATGCGCTGAAATTATCGTTTGCCTTCAATTGAGGATAATTTTCTGATGCCACCAGTAAACGCCCCAATGCGGTGCTCAACTGGCCCTGCGCGGCCTGGTATTTTTGTATTGTTGCCGGATCGAGCTTAGTTGGGTCAACCTGTATGGAAGTTGCCCTTGCACGGGCATCGGTAACTTCAACAAGGGTGCTTTTTTCAAAATTGGCCACGCCCTTTACGGTGGCAACCAGGTTAGGGATCAGGTCGGCCCTGCGTTGGTAGTCCGATTGCACATCGCCCCATTTAGCTTTTACATTTTCGTCTTTTGCTACAATGCCATTGTTTATACTTTGGCCCCACAGGTAAAATATACCCCATAATACCAGCAGGCCAACAATAACGCCGAGTGTTATAAATAAAGCTTTCATGTTTTTTCTTATTAGATTTAAGTGTGTTCCCGGTAACCCCGGAAATATTTGAATGAATTTACGACTTAGATGACAAAACGCATACCGTTGTTACAATTGGTTTAATTATATGCCATTATGGCAATAAATATGATTACACCGATTTTAAAAAGATTGCACCGATTGCGGTCCATCATGCTGAAACAAGTAATCAGCCTGACTGTCTTTTTTAATAAATCCGAAAAATCGGTGAAATCATCTTCAATAATCGGTGAAATCAAAACAAATAACGTACAAACGCCTCCATTGCTTCGTATTCAGCCATGCCGAGCTTGTCGTAGCATTTGGCGGTTTCCCTGGTGCGGTCTTCGGCCCTTACCCAAAACTCCCTGGCATCATCACCCGGGAAAACCGGCCTGTCTTTTTGGCTCTGGTGCTTGAATATGGCGTTTCGTTTTCTTAGTACCTCCTGCGGCGACAGCGGCACGG
>Ga0207667_10000116_pt1 | contig 128218 bp, 120 predicted proteins | sample KBSCornC52_FD_184301 | JGI IMG/M metagenome (GOLD analysis project Ga0207667, IMG submission 184301) | Corn rhizosphere microbial communities from Kellogg Biological Station, Michigan, USA - KBS Corn C5-2 (SPAdes) (version 2) | ecosystem: Host-associated > Plants > Roots > Rhizosphere > Soil ... | reverse complement strand
GATGCGGCCTCCGTGAACGCTTCGATTGCGAACGACAGCACGGTTGAATTGCACATCGCGCCTACCGGGACCTCCCCGCAAGACTCGTCAGCGACGTGCTTGATACAGGCAAGTCCATGAGCGGTGGAGACGGCGTCCAATTTGATTTTTGCGGCAAATTGGAACTGACAGGTTCATGACATGATCGCGAAACCTTCGATCGGTTGCCTTGCCGCTTTGCTTTCCGGGATGATTGGTCTTGCCTGTCGCGCTGACACCACCACCGTGACCTATACCTACGATGCGCTCGGCCGTCTGCAGCAGGTGGGCTATCCGGGTTCGAAATCGATCATCTACAGTTACGATAAGGCTGGCAGCCGGACCAAGGTCGTGAGCACGGGTCTCGACGGGCCGGTCGCGCTAGACGACGATTACCTCAAACCGTGCGCGGCCAACGCCCTCGCGGTCTTGCTCACCAATGACGGGACCACGATCAACTCGATCGACCCAAGGTGTAACGATACCGACGCCAATAACTACGCGTTGAGCATCACTTCGTTCAGCGCGACCCAGTTCGGCGGCACCGTGACGCAGAATGGCGACGGCACTTTGAAATATGTCCCGCCCAACGCCAGCTACTCTGGGCCAGACAGCTTTACGTACGTGATCTCAGACAATCACGGGGGCAGCGCGCAGGCGACGGTCACCGTCGCCATGAATAGTCCGCCGACCGCCAATCCGGTCTCCGAGATCAACGATGGCACCGTAACGAACTACAACGATGTGCTCAGCTACGATACCGACCCCGATCTCCCGGATCAGCTGGTCATCGTCTCTCCCGGAGGGACGGCAGTTTCGACCGCACAAGGAGGATCCGTCACAGGAAACGGGGCGTCTGTTACCTACACTCCGCCAGCTCTGCCATTTCACGGCACCGACACTTTTTCCTACACCATTAACGACCACTACGGGGTTACGGGAAACCTGCATACGTCTACATCGACGGTCACTGTCGACGTGAACCATCCCCCCGTAGCGGTCGACGACAACGTCCTAGTCGGCCTTACTTCTCCACCCACCGCGACCTTCGATCCGCGGCTCAACGATACAGACCCGGATGGCGACCCGATCAAAATCAAGTTGGCGGACCAAACCAGCGCGCATGGCGGAACAGTTGTAGTGAACGGCACGTCCTCGATCACGTACACTCCGGCGAGCGGATATCACGGCTCCGACACCTTTAACTACACGATCAGAGACGATCACAATCACACAGCCAGCGCCGTTGTGCACCTCACCGTGCCGTAGCGCTCATCTGCAATGTCGGGGGCATCTTTGAAGCAGCAACACATAACTAGAATTCGACCAAGCGACAGCTCAAGAATGTCGGGACGTCTGCGAACCATACTGGCGGGTGCGACAATATTGTTGGCTGCGTCAACGGCAGCTCTTGGCGGCCTCCCCGCCGTCAAACAGCTCGCGCCTTCACCGATTTCAACGGACACCGCCGAGAACTGGTACAATACGCACCCGGGCGGGAATACGCACACCAATGGGCTTTGCGGCATAGATTCAACGCTATGCGGCCGCGCGATCGCCATCCGCGAACTTGCTCGCTCGCTGAGCAGGGGCGGGGCACTTTCTCCCGAACAGTTCACGCTGAACACGTTCGAATACGTCTACAAGAATATCGATACCGAGTTCCGCTACGGCCTTTCCAAAGGTGCGTTCGGTGCGTTGCTCGATCAATCGGGCACACCGTTCGATCAGGCCCATCTCATGGTGGAGATTCTGAAGCAGGGGATGGCCGACTTTCCGGCGAGCTATCCTGCTACGCTGGCGCCAACGTATCTCGCTGGAACCGTCACATTGGACAGCGGAGAGTTCACATCGTGGACCGGCATCCCCAGCACGAGCGCGAAGGCCGCGTGTCAACTTCTGGGAAGTGGCGGGATACCCTTCTCCTTTGGGAGCAGTTTCACCACGCCGGGTGATTGCAACACCGTGACCGGAAACATCAGCACGGTGACCCTCAGCCACATTTGGGTGTCGGTGACTTTTTCGACAGAAGGCACTCTTCTCTATGACCCCTCCTATAAAGCCTATATTCAAAGAGCACCGGTCGGTCTTGCGAGCATCATGCAATGCACAAGCCAGTCATGCGGCTCGCAAGCCGAGGACGAAGCAATCCCGGCGGGTAACCAAACCGAGTCGATCGGCGGCTTCAGCGTCAAGTACGTAGAGGGCGTTCAATATTCCGCGCTCGGAAGCAAACTGAATCTCTTTGGGACACGCCTTCAACACTATATTGAGGGGTCCTCATCACCCACCGCGGCGGTCTCTGAAATCGCGGGGGGACGAATAATCGATTTAACCTCGATGCCTACACCGGGTCAAAAGTTGCCGTACGATTCAAATCCTGCGGTGCAACACACTTGGACGGGCGACATTCCAAACCAATATCGAAGCAAACTTCGAATCCAGTTCGACAATATCGATGCCACGCTCTTTGCAGATGAGACTTATGGCTACTGGTTGCAGCTCGCTGGCTCATATGACGGCGTCAATCCGCACAAACACTATATGACCTTGTTCTACGAACGAGAAAAAGGAACGAACGCCGCCAACACTCAAAATTTGTTGTATTCTTACGAATGGGCTCCCGGTCCCACTGCGACAAATGAGATTGTCCCCCTGGCGACTTCGACGATCATTCGGGGCAATCCGAATGTCGGGACGCTATCGCTGACGGCAGATCATCCCTACGCGGCTGGCAACGGAACGTTCGGCGACGACAATCTCACGAGCAAAGTAGATCCAGGCCCCCCGCAGCCACCGGCGGGACCGGCCGATTATTCGTATCCCATGTACATAGTTCAGGCATGGGGACGAACCGGCCCGGGATCCGAAGCACGGGCAGGGAAGCTCGCGAGCGACAAGCATTCCATGCATTGGCAGTACGGCTTCCGCACCGTCAGTGGTAGCGCAATTCCCGGTGAGGCGTATTTGCAGTACAACATCTCCGTGCCGAGCATTATGGCGGCGTGGCTTTCGCAGGCGGGAAAAGCCGTCGACATTAGCGATGGCATGGCTCAAACCCGCACCGAGGAGCACGGTATGCTTGGTGTGGTGACCGAAGCGGGCGGATATCTTCTTGTCGACGCAATCGGCAGCTTGAGTGTAACCAGCAAGAGCGCAAACGCTACAAATCAACAGGCTGCCTTCAACACTTCCGCCGTCGCTTACGACGCTTTCGAGGGCAGCGCGCTCGAGCAGAACGAAAATGTCGCTGACGGTGCGAACTCGATTCGCTGGTTTCAAATAACAAACGGTCTGGCTACTCCTAACCGCTTCTATGAGGTCACGCCAAGCAATAAAACGGCCGTGGAGAACAACGCCCTAGCCAATTACAACGGCGGCAACAGCTTTTATGGCCCACCTCTCAATACAGTGAATAACTATCTCAATTCTGCATCGCCGACGTTCAGCATGATCGTTCCCAAGAACGCATACGCGGGGCCCGGCAAGATCTACGGGCCGCTCCTTGCCTATTCTTCTGATGGAGGCCAGATCGCCTATCTGTTATCGACTGGCCAGAAGGGAGCGGATTCTGCGGAATCATCTCCCGATCCGATGAATTCTGTCATGCAGACGGTGAGGGATACTGGGGCCTCAAAGCCACTTGCCTTTGACGTCAGCGTCGGATCAGGTAACCTCTCTATTAAGCCCAAGCCAGACATCGTCTCCGGCGCAGGACCCTTCCCGGCCAGTCTTTCCTATCAACGCTATTATAATTCTTCCCAGATTCAGACAGCTTCGTGTTCGGTCCCTGGTTCCGGCTATTTTAGCTGCATCGATCCGCACTATCAGCGTCTAGCACAGGGATGGACGGACAACTTCCAGATCGACGCTCATTTTTCGAACGATGCTCCGCGCGCTTTAGGCCAAGACAGCGCGCTAGAGGCTTCCGGTGTGATCGCCGCGCTCTACACTATCCAAAGTTTGAACTTGGCCGCCGATTTCAACGCGCGGGTCACCACGATTTTCTGCGCGAGTTGGCTCGAAGATCAGGTCATGTTCAATGGCATTGTGGTCAGCAAGCCGCCAAACACCGAAACCTTTATCTACTTGCCCGACGGGAGGTACAATCCGCGGCCAGGAACGTCCGGGAACGTCGTTCAAACCGGGTCGCCCATCACCGGACCGGGATTTCCTTCTGGCGGCGTGACGACCGAACTTACAGAAACGGATGCTCAGGGAGCGAGCCTCAAGTTTGCTTTGACCAGTGGCAACACACAATCGCTATTCCGCTATATCCCGACGACATGGACGTTTCCGAATAACCAGGTCGTCACGTTCACATACGGCGACTATTCGCAAGGAAACTATGTCGAAGGCGGTCTGCTCACCAAGGTCACAAACTCATTTGGAAACCAGCTGAATTTTCAAAGTGGGTATGGTTACACAAGCCAGAGCATAGACGATGGTGCCGGGCACACCGTCGCGATAACTTATTCGTCACCCTCCGCGAACGCATTATGGTCCTCAGCAGCATCCTACACCGTGCAGGAGCCCGACGGTCATTCTTGGGTCTACAATTTCGATCACATCGGTACAAAGAGCGGTTTGGCGTCGTCCCGCGTTAACCAGATCTTTCTGCCCAGCGATCACAGCAACCCATTTCTCACATTTGATTTTGACGGACTACGCAGAACGCTGGACGCGGTCGATGGATACAATCACGCGACGACCTATTTTCCGGCAAGTGTCGGGGTTCAGGAACGCGTTTCCCACGGCGCAGTAGTCGATCGCTCCGGCTATGCAACGGATGAATATTTCAACGACAAGGGTAATCTTCTGCAGCTGACGGACCCGGTGGGGAACGTGACGACGCATCAGTACGACGGTGCGGGCAGGCTGACGCAGACCACCTATCCCGAGCACAACTACGACGCCTTCACCTATGACGTACGTTCAAATCTATTGAGTACGACGAACCATCCAAAGCCTGGCAGCAACGAGGATGGAACAACGATCGCTTCTTCAACTGCATATGTCGAAGCGCCTGGTGTTTTTGTGTGCGCCAACTTCGCGGTCTGCAACAAACCCAACTATGAAACGAACGCACGCAGCTTCGTTACCGACTATAGCTGGTACGCCACTGGCCTGCTCTCGATGGTCAAGACCGGGCTGAATTCAAGCTTCGTGTGCCAGGTCGCCGGCGGCACTTGTCCAGAGACTGATTTTCAGTACACAGCATATTCCGGTGTCCAGCTGCTGACGCAGGCGACCAAGAAAATCGACGCGGCACACAGCCTTGTCACCCAATACGATTACGACACCACGAACCACGACGTTTTGAAGACCGTGACGGCTGACCCCACGGGTCTCAATCTCATCAGTACATTCTTCTTCGACGGAATCGGAAACCTCACCCAGGTGAATGGTCCGCGGACCGATGTTGCGGACATCTCCAACTACGAATGGGACGCCGACCGTCATCTGACATTTTCGGTTGGGCCTGATCCGGATGGCAGCGGCTCTCATCCCAGAATTGCAAAGCGCTACCAATATGATTACGTCGGGCGCGTAAAGGAGATAGATGACGGGACGACTCAAGATACCAGCACCAACTTCACGCAGCAGTTGGCAACGAATTATTACTTCAACAACAACAGCATGACTTCAATGAAGACCGTGGGCCCCGATTCGTCTCACTCGGACACCGTCACGCAATACTCTTACAAGTTCAACGATTGGCCGAATTGCACGGCAATTCGAATGGACAGAAATTCAAATGGGACGTTCAACGATCTGCCCACTGCATGCTCCCAGAGTGCGAGCAAAACTAGCTACGGGGACGACCAGATCACCGAGTTTTACTATTTCGGTACTGGCCAAGTGCAGAGAGAGGTCCGCGGGTTTGGCTCGGTAGGGATCGCGGAGAACTACGCCGTGTACACCTACACACCCAACGGCAAACAGCTGACGGTCCAGGATGCGATGGGCAGTACGCACAAGACCACGTATGCCTACGATGGGTTCGACCGTTTGTCGCTCACGACCTTTGCTTTTCCTGATATTACAGAACATCTTACCTACGACCCGGATGGAAACGTGCTTACGCGGGAACATCCGAATGTTTGGCCGACCACGACTTACACCTATGACCCTCTCGATCGGGTAGCGAAAAAATCCTATCCCGCAGTCTCGGGCGTTTCGGCGGCAAACACCATGACGTGGAGCTACGACCTCGCGGGTAATGCCACATTGATTGTCGATCAGCTGAGCAACGTGCTCATCAATTGCTATGATCTTGTCGGCCAACTGACCAGTGAGACAGCGATCACGGATGGTTCATCGGGAACCTGCGGCACTACCTACAATATGCCAACGAAGAGGACAGTTTCTTACCAGCGGAACCAGGCTGGTGATCGAACGCGCGTCACTTGGCCGGACGCCTACTATGTGAGCTACGGGTTCGATGCCGCGAACAGGATGTTGGCTGCGTGTGAGCAGGGTACTTATTCGTCTGGTGCTTGCTCCGGCACAACAACGCTCGCGACGTTTGATTACGACAATCTCGGAAATCCAGCTTACACGCGGTACTGGAATAATGGCGCAATAAGGGCATCCGTCGGGACAGGATATTCGGCGGGGGGTGACTTGAGCTCACTTTCTCACGAGCTGGCCGATTCCAACAGTATCTCTTATCAAAACGACTTTGATCCTGCTCATCGGATTGTCGATGCAAAGGTCACCACCACAAATGGGGCGTACGGGTACGTACCGGTCACGGCCACTGATACCTATCCCGCGGCCGACGTAGTCAATGCCTACGAGCACGATATCCAGCATAATGGAGGTACTACGCACCTCGCCTATGACGGGCACTTCAATATGAAACAGGCGGGCCCGTGGATTTACGCATTCGATCCTGAGGACAGGCTGACAACTGCATCGGGGCCGCCGGGGAATGTGGCTTATACATACGATCCATTGAATCGCCGCACATCAAAATCCGGCACCGCGGTGACAAATTCGCTTTCATTTCTGAGTTCTGGTGACGATGAAATTGCCGAATATGCACCAGGCGCGACGACGCCTCAGCGTCGCTTTATCCCAGGGACAGCCGTCGACCACCCGATCGCGATGGTGGCGAACGGCACGAAGGAATTCTTCCATCAGGACAAGATTGGAAACGTCGTTGCGATGTCTGACGTGAGCGGCCACTTGATTGAAGGTCCTTTTGCATACGATCCATTCGGAAATGGGCCTTCGGCAACTGGAGTTCCGTTCAAGTTCACAGGACGCCGCCTCGATCCCGAAACCGGACTCTATTATTATCGGGCGCGATATTACTCTTCTGCCGTGGGCCGGTTCCTCTCGGCAGATCCCCTTGGGTATCAAGACGACCTCAACATGTTCACTTACGTCGGAAATGATCCGACGGATAAGTCCGATCCAAGCGGCAAGTTTGTCCAGGAGGCGGGAGCTCTCGCGTGTGGCCCGTATTTTTGGGCATGCGCGATCGGCCTTGGTGTTGGAACGGTTGGAGTAGTGTGGTGGACGGCGGACCACAGCAAGCCGCATGCGGTTCACAGTGACGCGCCGCCTCCGCAACCACCTCCTGAACAAAAAACGCCCGAAGAAACTAAGGAAGTCGTAGGTGAGATTACCGGAGGAGTAACCCCTGATCGAATCACCAAGGGCAATACACAGATCTGGAACAATTCGCCGACCGGCAAGACGCAAGATGAAGTAATAAATGGTATTGCCAATCAGGATGGAGCCAAAGTTAATGTTATCAACACTCCGAAGGGAACGGTCACTGTCGTGACACTCCCTAGCGGAACAAAGGTAATTGGGCGTCCCTCAACGGCCGGAGATCCGACTGTGGAAGTTCAAAGACCGGACGGCAGAAAGGTGGCAGAGATTCGGTATCCGCGGCCACCCCCCCCTGAGCAGCTTCCCCCCGGGCAAGCCGGACAGTAGGCTACAGAAATCATGAAAGGGCAATTTCAGATGACGGGAGCCGACAGTTGCTTGGTGCCCCCCGGAGAGAATATCAAGGCGCTGCCAGTGAGTGAAGCTCAAGACGTATTCGATCGTTCGCGCGCACTCTTCGAGTGTAGAATAATGTGGGACGACGTTTCTTGCTGGTGGCCAAGGGCGCCGCTGGATGCCCGAGCCTTGCCCGACGACATTTTGCAAACGGAAGCCGATCAAAATACCATTGTCGCGACGATTAGAAATTGTGGCGTCGTGAGCGTGTTCGTTTGCGATCTGAATGATGCAAATCGAGGTGTATACTGTGGGCCTCTGGATATCGAAACTTTGCACTGGGCAAAGCTGGCTTTGCAGTCCGAGTTCATAGCTATTTTTTCGTTCAATCCGTCGCTGGTGCTCATAGGATTTCAATGGCTCAGCCTCTCCGCAATTGGAGGGCATAAGGCTCTCATTGAGGATGTTGTCCGGGCATTGGGAGGCGAAATGCTCATGTCCAAAAAGCTCCGCGAGTGGGCCCAGAGTTACGGCGAGCCGACTGTTCGAGCTGCTCATCACATGGCTAAATGGAGCAATTGGGACAACTTGTGAGTGGGCGTGCACGAGAATCGGGCCCCAACTAATGTAGTCGCGCCTTCCTCGCTTATTTCAGCGACAGCAAAGTGCGGTTCCGGCGAATGCGCAGGCGGAACTTGTTCCCAACCGCGTGATCGCCTTGCGAGAGATCGCGCCGCGGGTCGCAAGATCGCACATCCTATATTGCCGTCTGCGATCTTATCGCTGGGAGCTGCCGTATCTGGCATGCAAAATGAGATTTGGGAGTTTTGTGCATAGTGTCTTCGGTTGATCGATAACGCTGAGCGCCGCTGCGAAAATAGCCGAGTTCGAGAGGCTGCAAGAGGTCGAGATCAGATGATATGCGCGAGATGCTGCGCCATGAGAAGCCTGAGCAGGTATCACGTTTTGCAAAAGTTTAGAGTGCCCGCCACGGATGCTCCTTCCGCTGACCGCAGTCGCTTAATGTTTACGGTTTGGAGATATCGAACGGCGTGCCGGCGCGGGCCCACGGTGCGAACAGGTGCGCGAGAACTTCGCGCGGCACCCGCCAGTTTACGCCGAACATCGGCTCGTGCTTGAAGAGGAAGCGTTCTGACAACGGATTATCGAGTTTCGTGAGATAGTGCAGGAGGTTGGACATATGCGCTGAGTTCGTCGTGACGGTGAGCACGAGCAAATTCGGCAGCCCCCAATGGCTTTCAAAGGTGCGACTGCGGAATATTTCGCGATACCCAAGGACCTTCTTCGCGAACGCGGTCTGGTTCCGTGTTTTGCGTTCGATGCTCTCGGTGTTGCGATCGATCTCCACAGCGAAGAACCGGTACCCGTCACCGGGGTAGTGGAAGCCGAAGAGGTTGTCGGGGACCAAAGAGCCAAGTCCGCCCGGTATGGGGATGGCGAGCGGGTTGGGCGACGTGCGCGTGCTTTCCGGGCATCTCGAATGTGAAAGGATGCGCTCCGTAGGGATGAACGCGATGCCGCGTTCGCGCGCGAGAAGCTCTATGGAGGCGCTGATGCTCGCTCCCATGAAGCGATGGAGGAAGTGATCAGTACGCTGGGGTGTGTAGCGATCCAACCGGCCAGCTTCGGCCAATACTTGCCTGCCGGCGTCCGTGAGGTAGTAGATGAGCGGCTGATAGCGCGCGGCGAACGATGCGAATTGTTGCGGCGGACGCGACAGCATCGGCGGCGTGTTCTCCGCGCCGTGATAGAACTTGGTCAACCGGTCGGCATGGGCACGGAAGCCCGGTCGCAGATGCTTGGCGAACTCGTAAAGCAGATGCGTGGGCAGCGGGCCGTGACGCTGGATCGCGTCGAAGATCTCGACATCTGCCGCCTTCACGCCGGCGAACTTTCCGATGGGCTGCGGCTCCGCGTATCGCATCCGGCGATTGAGGGCATCTCTGCGCATGCCCGAAGAGTTAGCGTCGAAACGAAGACTTGTAATCGGCTAGCATGCGTGTGGATGAAACATCATGCGCACACACGATCATCTAAGTTGCGCGCACTATTTCTACCAATCTTTCGCCGTGCCCATGCCGGAATCGACCGTTGTGCGCGGCTCTTGCGCAGGCGGGGTTGGAGCGTGGCTTGCCTGCGGCGTCGACCCGCGTCCTTCGGAGGGATCAAGGGCGACGCGCCGCCGATTGCGAAAAAGCATGGCGTCGTGATCAGCCTCGGACAGTCTCCGCATGCCGGCGAACAATCCGGGCTCAACGGGAATGCTTACGGCGCTCGGCGTGGTATGGCGGATATGCGCCGCGAAGTGGAGGCGAGGCTGTTCCATGATGAAATCCGCTGTCGTTCGCATGTCGGGCGCGATCGCGCGCGCATCGTTCATAGAAACACCTCCGGCGAACTTGATGCCGGTATTCGCGGCAAGCGAAGCGCGCAGCGAGGACGCCGCCTGGTCGAGATACTGATGCGCGAACACGCAGCCGAGCCGGTACTTGCGGGCTTCCGTCAGCAGGTCATCGATATTCTGGTCGAAGTACTGGGCCGCTTCGTCCACGATGAGGAAGGCCGGGTTCCGTTCGCGTTCCGGTATGGCGGCCCGTTCGAGCGCCGCCTGCAGCACGAGTGAGATGAAGATGCGGCCAAAATGGGCCGAGTTGCCCTTGAGAAAGTCCTTGGCGGTGTCGATGAGAATGATGGACCCGCGGTTGAGTTCATCGAACAGGTCGATCTTCGTGCTCGGGGACGTGAAGAGCCGTGCCATCGTCGGGTTTTCGATGATGGCTTGGATTCTGTAGCGTATTTGCTCGCGGGTCTGGGTGAATGTCTTCATTCCGAAATCGCGCATGAAGAACGCGCGCGGGATAGGCGCGAGCGACGCGATCGCGGCGCCATAGGGCGCGGGGTCGTCCATGAGCGCGAGCATGTCGAGGATGGTGGCGTTGCGGCCCATCGTCTCCGGAAGAGCGAGCATGAGCCGGGCGATATACCGGAAGAAGACGCCCTGCTTCGCCGTCAGGTCGGCCCCGAGAAGGCCCGTGAACAAATAGTCGAAGGTCTGGATGACGCCTGCGACGACCTGCTCTTTCATGGCCTCGCTGTACCCGCTCAGGCGCCCCCGGTTCATGTCGAAGACGTTTACCGCCGGCGGGTATTCGATATCGGTCGGCGTGATGAGCACGAGGCGCTCGTCTAGGGACGGATGGTCCATCCGGCTCAATTTGCGGATCAGGTCGCCCTGGCTGTCCACGAGGACGATCGCAGGCGACGGGTCCGACGCCATGTCGTGGAAGATGAGATGTTCCAGGAGGGATGTCTTGCCTGCGCCGGTACCCCCGATGATGTGCATATGGGTGAACCGGTCTTCGTGCGTGAGCTTCAAGGGTACCGGCGTCGTCAGCAGGTCATGGAACGGCGTATTCCTCAGGTAGAGGTCGTTCACCTCGTTGAGGGGCAGCTTGTTTTCGGGTGCTTTGATGAACGGCTTCTTGCTGTCCTCGTACGGGATGCGGCCCGAGGCTTCGCAGAGATTGCGATAGAGCTGGTGGAACACGATCCGGAAGATGCCGCGCTGCTCGTAGCGGTCGTCGGCAATGGTGCCAAAGATCTTGTCGATCATCAGGCGCGGATTGGGGAGCGCGTAGATTAGCGGGATCGTGAAGGGGGAGGGAAGTTGCGTCTTGGGGAGCTCTTTGGCCAAACCGCAGAATACCCGCGTCAGTGCATCAAACAGGGTCTGGAAAACCGGATACTTGTTGGCGAAGAAGTATTCCTTGGCGCGCAGGAAATTGTTGAAATCGACGAACTCCTTCATGCTCATCCGTTCAAAGTCTGGCGCCGGAAGCTCGAAGATGTGCGTTTCGGCTGCGATTATCTGATGAATGCTGGTGCCCACCGCCTCCCGAAGGTCATCGGGCAACGGATCGAGCTCGGTGAGCACCATTGTGGTGACGAGCTCGACCGTCTCACGAAGCGCGTCCTGCTCCGCACGCAGGCGGGCGTAAAGCTGGCGCGCCTCGTCGATTTCCCGCTGCCGCTCGTTGCCGAACAGGCGGCGCATAAGGGGGGTATAGGTAGTCGGTCCTGGGAAATCCATCAGAGCGCGTGAAATATGAGAAAGAAGACGAAGAACCCAAGCCCGCCTAAGAGAATGCGCTGGCCCATTGTAGCTTGCTGCCACATCTCTTCGACCTTGGCCCACGTCTCATCAAGCCCGAGCGGAGTCGATGAGCTGTGGTCCTCGTACGCGTCCATGCTGGCCGTTGCTGCCGCAAACGGCATTGTTGACGCTCGGGTTTCGGACGGCAGCGCGGACGCATGTACCGCAGGGGGAGCAATACCGGCTGTCGGAGATGTCAGGGCGGCGATGGCCGCTTGGGGCACAGCGCCGACTTCGACCGCTGGAACGCCGGTGCTGAAATCGATAAGCGTCTCGCGGCCGTCGAACGTAGCGGCGGTGTCGAGGTAGTTTTTGAGGGTGTGGCAAGCGGTCATGATCGCTTCTTCGGCGCCGAGCAGTTCCTCCATCGTTTTGCACTCGACGTGCTGGCCGCTCTGCAAGCCATTGATGGTGATATTGAGTTTCAGCGCGGCCATGGCGGTTGAGGCCAAGCTCTTGAGTGCGCCCGTCATGCTGCCGTCGTTCTCAGCATTTGCTCGCTCGAGGTGCCGCTTTGAAGCGTCGGAGTTGTAGATGACCTGGCTGGCGAGCTTGTAGTAGTTGACGTTGTATTGCTCTTCCCGTGTGAGATCGATGCGGGCATCGAGGCAGAAGATGACGGCCTTGGTTACAAGACCGCCCTCGCGCTGTGAGCGCTTCAATTTGAGCTGCATGGCGTTCCCCCACTAGTTGTATGAGAGATTCTGCGCGCCTTAGTGTCAAGAGGGTGGGTGGCGGAAGGACGGAAAACTAGCGGAGGTCGTGGCGCGAATGCTCGTTGAAATCGAGCAGAATCAATGATTTGCGCGAAGATGGACGCCCATACAGGCGACATCCTCGTATGCCGGTCCCGTATGCGCCTAAGTCACGTTCGGAAACGCGCTGCGCGATCCAATCCTGCACTTCGTGCTGCCGGCACTGGCCGACCACGCTATCGGCCCACGGGATCGCTCGAGAGCGCACGCTTGACGGCAACACTCCAGCCGCATTCCTGAAACGTGTTCGTCGTCAATCCGCGTTAGATTGCTGCGAGCTCAATCGTGGCCGGCTTTAGGCCCGACGACGATGCTTCAAGGAGCATGGCGCCCTGGGTCGCCGATTGCAGCAGGGCAAGCGCGAGACCGCCAAAGGCCTTTCGGCGTCTGCCCCGATAGCTTTCGTGGCTGTCCGGCCTGCCGTTGTCGAGGGCGATGATCCTGCCGGTCCCCTTGAGATCGAACGCAATCTCGTTTTCGGCCGTCGGAACGACCAACCCGTTGGCATCGACGACCGCCGCCGTCAAATGCACAACATCGCGCCGTCCCGCTGCGATCCGGTCGCGATCGGCGCTCAGGCGCAGCGCCGCCGGAGCGCCGGTGGTCAGGATCTCGACGGTTGCGACTGGCTGCCCGTCTTTCATCCCAACCGCCTTCAGCACGCCCGGCGCATAGGGCACATCCCAGGCGAGGTGAAGGTCGGCGGTCGTCTGCAGCGCTTTTCCCCGTGGCGGATAGGTGCCCCACTGCTGGATCATGCCGGGGCGGGGGAACGCAAAGCCCTTGGTGCCGAAGCTGCGGCCGTTCAGGAACAGTTCGACCGTGTCGCAGTTTGTGTAGCAGCCAACGGTGACGATCTTGCCCTCATGGCCCTGCCAGTTCCAGTGCGGGAAGAGATGCAGCACCGGCTTGGCCGTCCACATGCTCTGATAGAAATAGTAGGCGTCTTTCGGAAATCCACAGGTGTCGAGTACGCCGCTGGATGCGAGCTTGCCGGGCCAGAATGATTCACCCAGATAGTCGATCCCGGTCCACATGAAGTCGCCGCTGACATAATCGTAGGTCCGTACGAATTTCTGCAGTTGCTCGGCCTCGATGCGGTTGTTGCTGGAACGCTCGCCGAAGATCGGCGGCTCGTCGCCGAGCCGGTATGCGCCACGCACGCCGCCAAGCCCCGGGCTTTCGGTGCCGATGAATTTGCGCTTTGGATAGTCGTGGCGATCGATGCTGTAGAACTTCTCACGGCGGTCGCGCCAGCGGTCGACGTAGTTGTAACCGGCGACATCGAGCTTATCGAGAAACGCTTGCGGCGTTGCTTTCGGCTCGGCGGCGATGTTGTCGCACGCGACCGTGACGGGCCGCGTCGGGTCCTGCGCGCGGAAGATTTCGAGCAGCATCTGTAACGTTTCCGGCCCTTTTGGATCGGTCTGGTCCGGCACCTCGTTGCCGGCGCTCCACAGCACGATGGAGGGGTGGTTGCGGTCGCGCTGGATCATGTCGGTCAGATCGCGTACGGCCCATTCGTTGAAATATCTGTGATAGCCATAGGCAGGCGTCTGCAGCTTGGGCTGGCGCCATTCGTCGAACGCTTCCGCCATGACAAGGAAGCCCATCGTGTCGCACAGATCGAGAAACTCCGGCGCGGGCGGGTTGTGGCTGCAGCGGATCGCGTTGCATCCCATGTCCTTGAGCAGCGCGAGGCGCCGCTCCCAGATGCGTTCTGGCACCGCGGCACCAACCGCGCCGCCGTCATGGTGCAGGCAGGCGCCGTTGAGCTTCACGCGCTCGCCGTTCAGTAGGAAGCCACGGTCGGCGTCGAAACGCGCATCGCGAATGCCGAACGGCGTGGCAACATCGTCCGCCGAACCCTCCGCGCGCAGCCGCGTGTTGGCCACGTAGAGGACCGGGTTCTCCGGCGACCACAGGTCCGGTTTCGCCAAGGCTAGGCGCTGCACGAAGACGTGCTCGCCGCCAGCCGGAACGTGCACAGGTAAGGTTGCCGATTGAACGGGCTCGCCCGTGGCATCGACGATCGTCGTCTCGAGCGAGCACAGCCTTCCCTGTGCGGTATCGTTCCTGACTGTCGTGGCAATCTCGATTGTGGCGCTGCCGGCGCTGATCTCGCTCGTGCGGATGCACACGCCCCAATGCGCGACGTGTACCGCATCTGTGATTGTGAGCCAGGTGTGGCGAGTGATGCCCGAGCCTGAATACCAGCGTGAATTCGGCTGCAGTGAATTATCCACGCGCACGGCGATCACGTTCTCGCCGTCGTTCAGATGCGGTGTCAGATCGTACGCGAAACTGGAATAGCCGTAGGGTCTGAAGCCGAGATGCTGGCCGTTGATCCACACGTCGCTGCGCTGATAGACCCCGTCGAATTCGATCTGCACGCGCCGGTTCGAAGCCGGCGTTGTGAAATGCTTGCGATACCAGCCGAAACCGGTCGGCAGATAGCCGCCGGAGCCGCCCGTGGGTTCGTCCTTTCCATACGGCCCTTCGATGCTCCAGTCGTGCGGAAGATCGACATTGCGCCACGCTTGGTCGGAAAACCCGGGCACCTCCGCGCCCGGAAAATCGCCCCGGGAGAATTTCCAGCTTTCGTCGAAGCTCAGCCTCTGGCGCGCGCCCGCATTCGCGGAAGCCGATGCCGGCCCAAGCGCGAATTTGGACATCATGCCCGCGGTTGTGGCCGTGCCCAGAAATCCGCGCCGCGTGAACCCGTCGTCCATCCATTGCCCTCGCTATTTCGGAAAGCCCAGCCACACGGACTGGACCTCGACATTGTTTGGTCCTTTGCCGCGATGGACGGTGAGTTCGAGCCGCTCGACATCTGCGAGATGGATGTGATCTCCCGCACCGCCACGATGCGCCGGAATTTCACGCCAGTAGTCCCAGAGCCCCGGGAACGGACTCGGGATGAGGAGGCTGCGCGCGATGTGCAGCGCATTCAGCGGAACGGAGACAGTGCGCCAGTTCCCGTTTGCTGCGACCGTCGCCTTCCAGGCCGCACCGTCTTTCTCGATCAGGCTGATGTCGAGCGATGTGTCGCCCCGGAGCACGACGTTGAGCGAGGTGGCGCGCGAGGCACCGGCCTCGCGCGCCGCGATCACATCTCCGATCCCAAGCGACGCGGCATAAAGATCGGGCGTGTCGGTGCCGAGATCGGGCACGCCGAAGGACAGCGCGGCTTCGCCCGTGTCCCGGCCGGGCACGATATGGAACAGGCCGCTGCGCACATTTTCGTGCGGTCGCACGAACGAGAGTAGCGAGTAATCGGCATTCGCATCGAACAGCCCGAGCGGCAAGCCGGGCGGCGTAACGCGGAATGTCCAAACAGTGTCGCTGTAATAGGGCCATTCACCCGGCTGTTGCGGTACGGCGCCCGGAAACGTCGTGGAGTGCGCGCCGGTTGTCGCGCTCACCGCATATTCGTAGAGACCCGGCGCAAGCGCGCCCGCATCTGCCGCGTAATCGTTTCCGTGCACGCGCTGCATCGCAATGGGCTTGCCGAACGTGCGCACCCCCGCCGGGCGCAGCCAAAGATTGACGGTGTCGGGGAGCTGATCGTTCGCCACGCGCGCGAATATGCGGACCGGAGAGTCGGTCGCGAACTCCTTAGGCGTGAGCGGAAGGATCGCGTCGGGATAGGAAACGCGCTTGTTGATGTGGAATTCGTCGAGACCGACCCGGTTGACGATCTTGGGCAAGCTTGCGCGATCGACCGCTCCGCTTTCGCTCAGCAGCCACACGCCGGGCGCGGCGGTGAAGGTTCCGTTGTCCGCGGTCTGAGCTTGCGACTTGGTTCCTTCTGAAATGTTGATCGGCTCCGCGTGAAAGCGCGCGCCGAGATCGGGCAGGGCGATGTGCATGGGCCATTGCCGCCAGAGAAGGCGCGAGACGATCTTGTCCGGCCTGGGCTGTTCGAACGGATCGCGCACCAGAACCTCGTCGGGATAGACTTCGAGGCGCCATACGCCGTCGCGGATCTTGTCGAGGAAATAGGCTCCGCTGCCCTCGTAGCTGACTAGCGGCGACGACTGGAATCCGGCGATGCGTTTCAGCGCTCGCGGATCGTGTGGCGCGGTCGTCGTCTCGCCGGCGTTCATATACGCATCGGGTGCATTCAGTTCGCTGAGGTCGTGCTCGTAGTCCACGCGGAAATCGCCAAAGCTGCGATTGTCGGGATAGCGCCCATAAGCCTGGAACCGCGGTAGCCGCCGCATCGCCTCCGCCGCGATGATGGCGCTCATCGCCTTGCGCGGCGAATGCACAAGATTGAGGAAGTGCGTCTGCCAGCCGAGATTGTAAGGCGCGGTCTCGAGCTCGTCATAAGCGAACATCGACGCGAACTGCGCGCCGACTGCGCGATAGGTCCGCGCCATCGCGGGGTACATATAGCCCGTGTTCAGATCGGCGGTGTCGAATTCGTAGACGACGCGCGGCCGGTTCTGGAGTTCGGGCCTCAACATGTCGGGATAGGCGTCTACGGCCTGAAGGAAGTTTCCCTTGAGTGTTCGGCCGGCAACGAGGCCCGACGGGTACCAGCCGAAGCTTGCTCCGTCGACGTTCGATTCTTTGATGGCCTCCGCGATCTGGAAATCCTGCGAGACGTTGAAGAAGGTGAGCTTGTCGGTGCCCGTGTCGCGCACGGCCTTCACGAGCGCGTTGATGTAGGCGACCGAACCCTTGAGATCCTCGGGATGATGGATCGGCTCATTGATCACCTCGACGAAGAGTAGCGCCAGCTCATCCTTCAGCGCCACGCCCGTGTACGGATTGAGGTGCCGCAGCAGCTGGCCGATGTAATTCGCCTGCACCGCGATCGAGGCGGGGTTGGTGCCCATCTCCTTCTTCTCGAACCAGCGCGAGAAGCCCACATTCGTGACCGGCTTGTTCATCTCGTCCGGGAACGCGGGGCTATAGCCGTGGATCGGCGTAAGCAGAATGTAGATGCCGCGTTCGCGCGCCTTCGCGATCAGGTAATCGAGCAGGTCGACGTGGTCGTTGACGACGAGATTGCCTTCGCGGTCCGAATTCTCCCAATCGCCCCACGAGCACAGGCGCAGCGCCGTCCAGCCCATGCGCGCGAACTGCGCCATGTCCTCATCGATCATCTTCTTGCGGTCGGCGCCGATGAGTCCGGCCATGCGGTAATCGCCGCCCGACATCAGGCAGTAATTGGCGCCGAAGAGCGCGACCTCGGAATTGTCGTCGCGCCAGCGGATGACGCCGGACTCGTCGAGATAGACTTTTCGGGTCGCGGCCTCGTTGTCTGCCGACAGTGCAGCTATGGGCGCAAGCGCAGCGAGGAGGGCCAGCCACAGAGCAGCGATCAAGCGCATCACCATCCCCTCGAAACGTTATATCTGACTAATCATACTAATTCGCGCAGATATGGTTTGCCAGTGTCTGAAGGGCGTTTTTCCGCTAATCGGGCCGGCGGCCGTTGTTCTGACGGGGGATCATCCAGCCGGGATATTCCGGCACGAGCGCGCTGAGCTCGTCGAGCCGCCGGATTTCATCAGCCGTGAGTTCCAGCTCCGGGGCGGCGAGATTGTCGTTGAGCTGGTCCAGCGACTTCACTCCCGTGATCACACTGGTGACGAACGGACGCGACAGGATCCAGGCGATCGCGACGCGCGCGGGCGAAACGCCCTTTGGCGTGCCGATCTCGCGCATTGTATCCACGATCTTCCAGACCTTCGCCTTGTCGACCGGCGGGAAATCGAAATTCGTGCGGCGCGCATCGGCGGGCGCGGAGTCGGGTCCGAACTTGCCGGATAAGATTCCGTAGGCGAGGGGACTCCACACCATGAGCCCCATCTTCTCGTCTTCCAGCATGGGCACGATCTCGCGCTCGATGTCGCGACCGGCAAGCGAATAGTAGGACTGGATCGTCTCAAAACGCGTCCAGTTGCGCAGCGTGGCCATCGTGTTTGCCTTCGCCACACGCCATGCAGACCAGTTGGAGCAGCCGATGTAGCGCACCAGTCCCTGGCGAACGAGATCGTCGAGCGCGCGCATCACTTCCTCGACCGGCGTGACAAGGTCCTGCGCGTGGAGCTGATAGAGATCGATGTGATCGACCCCAAGCCGCTCAAGGCTCCGCTCTACCGCGTCCATGATGTGGCCGCGCGAGGTCCCGATGTCGTTCGGTCCAGGACCCATGCGACCGTAAGCCTTGGTCGCGACGATGACGTCGGAGCGCTGGCATCCGATGTCCTTGAGCGCCTGCCCGACGAGGGTCTCGGAAAGCCCTTCCGAATAGACGTCTGCGGTGTCGATAAAATTGACACCGGCCTCGATGGCGCGGGCGACGATGGCGGTCACTTCTGCTTGCTGCAGCTTGCCCATCACCTCGAAGAAGCCCTTGCCGCCGAACGTCATCGTGCCGAGGCAGAGTTCGGACACGAACATGCCGGTGTTGCCGAGTTGTCTGTAGCGCATGAGGCACCTCCGCGGTCGCGCGGAGTCGTAGTTCAGCAACGCCGCAAAGCGCAATGCCCCTTGGTTCGCGCACGCGCACTCGCCATACTGCTCCAATGCAGAAGATCGCAATCGTCACCGGTGCGGGAAGCGGAATCGGGCGTGCCGTCGCACTCGCGCTGAACGGCGCCGGTTATGCCGTGCTTCTGGCCGGAAGACGGCGGGAAGCGCTGGACGAGACAGCCGCTCTTGCGAGCGATCCCCCGCAAATGATCGTGCAGACTACGGACATACGCGACGAAGCCTCGGTCGATGCCCTGTTCGGACTTGCCGAGACGCGGTTCGGCCGCGTTGACCTCCTGTTCAACAACGCGGGCACGGGCGCGCCGCCCTCCACGGTCGACGGCGTGACGCTCGCGCAATGGAACGACGTCGTTGCCGTAAACCTGACGGGCGCGTTCCTCTGCGCCCGTGCCGCCTTCCGGCTGATGAAAAAGCAGGAGCCGCGCGGCGGGCGCATCGTCAACAACGGCTCCATCGCCGCCCAGGTGCCGCGGCCTTATACGATCGCCTACACCGCGACCAAGCACGCCGTCACCGGGCTCACGAAATCGCTGTCGCTGGATGGGCGGCCGTTCGACATCGCGTGCAGCCAGATCGATATCGGCAATGCCGCGACCGAGATGACGGCGGCGATGGCCAAGGGGGTGCCGCAGGCGAACGGCACGATGGCGGTCGAACCCACGATGGATGTCCGTCATGTTGCCGAAGCCGTGCTCTACATGGCGGGCCTGCCGCTCGATGCCAACGTCCCGTTCATGACCGTCATGGCGACGCGCATGCCCTATATCGGCCGCGGCTAGAGAACACTTGCCTTTCAGCCTCCAATTCTATTTATATGATAATTAAGCCGTCACCGCACAAGGACGGCCCGGGGGTGACGCATGAGGCGCACGGGACTCTTCGTCCTGGTTCTTTTGACGGCATTTGTGTCGTCTGCATCGGCAGCGACGCTTACCGTCGATGCGCGGACGCAGGCCGCCGCGCCGGAAACTGGCTATTTCCACTTCGGTACCGCGGTTGCGCCTAGTGGCAGTACGATTGGCATCAACAGCCGTTACCTGACGCTCGACGGCAAGCCGTGGCTGCCGGTGATGGGGGAATTCCATTTCACGCGCTTTCCCAACCGCGACTGGAAGGAAGAGCTCGAGAAGATGAAGGCTGCGGGCGTGAACATCGTCTCGACCTACATCTTCTGGAATCATCACGAGGAGAAGGAGGGCCGCTTCCTCTGGTCCGGCGACCGTGACCTGCGCCGGTTCGTGACGTTGTGCCGCGATCTTGGGCTCAAGGTGATGATCCGGCCCGGCCCCTGGGTGCATTCGGAGGCGCGCTTCGGCGGCATCCCCGACTGGGTGGTGCACGCCATGCCAGCGCGCGGTAACGACCCCGCTTATCTCAACTATGTCGCGCGCTACTGGGGCGAAGTGTCGAAGCAGGTGAAGGGGCTTCTGTGGAAAGACGGTGGCCCCATCGTCGGGATGCAGCTCGAGAACGAATACAATCTCACCGGACCGGGGCAGGGGCGCGAACATATCGCAGCGCTCAAGCGCATCGCACTGAAGGCTGGTTTCGACGTTCCGTTCTACACCGTGACGGGCTGGGACAACACCGTGTTCCCGGAACATGAGGTGACACCGCTTGAAGGCGGCTATGCCGACCAGCCCTGGGGCCTCACGACGGAGAAGATGCCGCCGGCAGAAACCTATGCGTTCAGGTTCAAGAGCCGCGTCGCCGGCAATCTCGGTGCGGAGACCACGAACGCCTTCATGGGCGATGCGGTGGCCGACGTCGCGCACACGCCATTCCTCGGCGCGGAGTTCGGTGGCGGTGTGCCGGCGATGTATCGCCGCCGTCCGATCATGCAGCCCGACGACGTTGCCGCGATGCTACCGGTGGAATTGGGCTCTGGCGTCAATCTCTACGGCTACTACATGTTCCATGGCGGGCAGAACTCGCCCGATCACGGATCGCTGGAGGAGAACACGTCTATCGGCGCTTACAACGATCTGCCGATGATCGACTACGATTTCCAGGCCCCGCTCGGCGCCTATGGCCAGCAGCATGACGTGCTGACGAAGGTGCGCCCGTTCCACTATTTCCTCGAAGCCTTCGGATCCGATCTCGCACCGATGAGCGTGCACGCACCCGATGTGCTGCCGAAGGACAGCGCCGATCTCGTCACGCCGCGCTTTTCGGTGCGCAGCATCGGCGATAAGGGCTTTCTGTTTGTGAGCAACTATGTGCGTCAGTATCCGATGGCGGTGCAGAAGAACGTTCAGTTCGCGGTCAATCTTCCGGGTGGCCCCGTGGTGATCCCGGGACATCCGATCGATATTCCATCCGGCGCGTATTTCATCTGGCCAATCAACATGGACCTGTCGGGCGCGCGGCTTGTCTACGCGACTGCCCAACCCATCACGCGCCTCAAGGCCGCAAGTGTTCCCATCTATGTGTTCGGCGCACAGAAGGGTATCGCCGCGGAATTTGCGTTTGACGGCGTGGCCAGCGTTACCGCGCAGTCCGGTCACGTCATACGCGACGGTGCGTCGGGACGCTTTGTCGTATCGGATATCGGCCCGGGCACGACCATCGACATCCGCAAGCGGGATGGGAGCCTCGTGCGCGCGCTGATCTTGTCGGCGCAGCAGACAGACAGGCTGTCCGTCATCGATTTCGAGGGCGTGCGGCGACTTATCCTCACCGATGCGCAGCTTTTCGTGGACGACGGCAATCCGTTCTTCCTGTCGACCGGCGAGGCCCGTTTCCGGTTCTCGATCTTCCCCGCTCCGTCTGCTGTGATGTCTGCCGATCTGCCGTTGCGGAGCACGGGCCATGACGGCGTTTTCCAGACCTTCGAAGCGAATGCTGCACCAAAGACGATCTCTGTCAGCGTGACGAAGACACGCGACGCGCAGCCCGTACCGCCGCTTGCGATGACCGGACCGGGCAAGACAGCCGTTGAGCCGGTGCCGGAAGTCTTCGGCAAGTCCGCAGCCTGGAATATTCGCGTCGCGCCGGGCGCACTCGACGGTGTGGAAGACGCCTTCCTGCGCGTCGATGCGCGAGGCGACATTGGCCGGCTGTTTTCCGGCGCCACGATGCTCGACGACCAGTTCTTCAACGGCTCGGTCTGGGAGATCGGTCTCAAGCGCTTCGCACGCGAGATCGGTGATCCACTGACGCTAGCGATCCTTCCGATGCGCCGCGACGCTCCGGTCTATCTCGACCGCGGTGTGGCGGACATGGTCAAGGGCGATCAGACGGCGGAGATCGTGGCGGTGACGGTTGTTCCGCAGTACGCTCTTCATCTTCGCAGCGACGCACCGAAGAGTTCGAAGCGCCGCTAGGCAACGGACCGCGCGTCGTGGTGAGCAGCATCCGAGAGTGGCATGGCGTCGACCGCGCGGTTTTCCGGAACGAAATCGTTCCGGGCGAGCAGCCTGCCGTGATCCGTGGACTTGTCAGGGACTGGCTCGTTGTGCGCGCTGGAAAGGATTCGCCGCGCGCACTCTCTGACTACCTGAAGCGCTTCGACTCCGGACGCAGCGTGAAGACGCTTCTCGGGCCGCCATCGATCGGGGGTCGGTTCTTCTATGCCGAAGGCCTGCAATCCCTCAACTTTGAGCGTACCGAAGAGCCGTTCGCCGCGGCGCTCGATCGGCTTCTAAGGCATCTGGACGATGGCGACCCGCCCGCCATCGCGATCCAGGCCGCATCGGCCGGCGACCATTTGCCGGGATTTGCACAGGCCAACGTCAATCCGTTGCTGGATGCGGCCATCGCGCCGCGCGTCTGGATCGGCAATGCGATCACGGTCGCGACCCATTTCGATCCGATGCTGAACGTGGCCTGCGTCGCAGCGGGGCGCCGGCGCTTCACGCTGTTTCCGCCGGAGCAGATCTCCAATCTCTACATCGGCCCGCTCGATCTCACGCCGGCCGGTGCCCCGGTCAGCCTCGCATCCGTCACCGCGCCCGAAATCGACCGTTTCCCGCGCTTCGAAACTGCGCTCGCCGCGGCGCAGAGCGCGGAACTGGAGCCGGGTGACGCGATCTACATTCCCTATCTCTGGTGGCATCATGTGCAGTCGCTCGATCCCTTCAATGTGCTTGTCAATTACTGGTGGGACCCGGCGCCAGCGGTATATGCCAAGCCATTCATCAGCATCTTTCACGCGATGCTTGCGATCAGCGCGCTGCCCGCGGACCAGCGAAAGGCCTGGCGCGCTTATTTCGATCACTACGTCTTCCGCCTGGAGGGGGAACCTGGCGCACATCTTTCGGCTGCGAGCCAGGGCCTTGTCGCGCCCATGACGCCCGAACTCGCGCGTGAAATTCAGGCTACGCTGGTCGCCAGTTTCCGGCGATCCTAGGATTTTGTTGGCGGCGTATAGGGCGTGAATGCGCCGAGGAAGCACGGCGTTCCACGATTTATCACTGTGATCATCTGCCGGTTCGAGCAGATGCCGTCGGCGACGATGTTCTCGCTGAACGCACGTTCGAAGCCAAGTCCTGGACAGCTTTTGCGAAGCGTGTTCTTCCAGGTTTTTCCGTTTTTCATGACGTAAAGGATCTCGTTGTCGTTGAGCACGCTGGTGTGATCGACGTCGCGCGCGGAAAGACAGATGTCTGAGTCCTTCGCGCTCGCCGCGCCGGCGAGAATGAGTCCTGCGAGGATCATGATCGAGAGTTTCATGGCGTTCTCCTGCCTATCCCTCCCGAGGCGATCCTACGACAGGTCATTCTTTCGTCTCAACGGGCGTGTCGATCTCGCAGCCGAGAAATCCCATGGTTGCGTCAGCCGGTACCGGCCATAGCTCAACGGATAGTGGTGTTCCTAGGGCGATGGGAGGAAGCGCGACAAGCAGATGCCCGTCATCCAGCGCCGCTTCGGCCTGTTCGCGGGGCTCGCTTTCGGCACCGACGTAGAGTTTCTGCATCACGCGCCCGAGCAGGCGACAATCCAGGACTTCCGCTACGCCGCTGGCCGTGAATCCGGCGTTGATATGGCCGCCGGTGTGAATGCCCCAGAAATTCACGCCGGCTTCGCCGCCCGCCGTGGTTCCGATTACGAAGGATGTCTTCCAGAACGACAGATGCGCGCCGTTTGCCGCAATGGGGGCGTTCGGGGTCAGCGATGTGGTCTGCAGTTTGGGTTGCTTTGCTAGGTGGAGCAGCTTCCCGATCACCTCTATCCGCTGTTCGGCAGAATAGGCGGGTACGTCATGCGCATCCGCGATTCCATCGCGCATCTGCGGGGTGAGTTGCGCGAAAAAGGCGAATACCAGCGGAACCAGCATCACGGGCTCGCGAGCATGCCGCGGGCGTTGAGCCAGTTAGTGAATAGCGTCGGCCAGACCTTGATTTCGGGCGGATTGGTTTCGCGCAGACCGAAGCCGTGACCGGTTCCGCCAAGGACGTGCATCTCCACAGGAACGCCTGCGTGCCTGAGCGCGAGATAGAGCGCCGGAACGCCTTCTGCGATGGCGGAGTTGTCATCCGCACCGCACAGCAGGAATGCGGGCGGTGTGTCCTTGGTCAGGTGCATGTCCTTCGGAATGGCCGGATAGATCAGCCCCATGAACGCCGGACGCGCGCTTTCGCGATCGATCGCGTCCTTCGGATTCTGAATGGCGGTGCCGTAACGCGTGCCCGCGAGTGCTGCGAGTTCGCCGCCGGCGGAGAAACCGATCACGCCGATCCGATCAGGCGCGACGTGCCATTCGGCGGCACGGGTGCGCACCAGCCGTATGGCACGTTGCACATCGGCAAGCTCGTTGCCTTCGACCGTGTATGTAGACTCGGGCTCGTTCGCGAGGCGGTATTTGAGCACGAATGCTGCGATGCCGTGCTCTTCAAGCCATTGCCCGACGCGGTAGCCTTCGTGGTCCATCCAGAGTTCGCGATGCCCGCCACCGGGAATAACGATGACACCAGCGCCGTTCGCCCTTTCGGGCAAATAGGGTGTGATGGACGGTCGATGGACACTCGAGACGATATGCTCGCCTTGCTCGGTGATGCGCACGCTTTCGGCCGCCGTCTTCGCTTCGGAGCCGGGCGCACCGTTGGCCCATAGCAGGACCGGAGCCAGGGCCCCTGCCTTGGCACACACGGGGAACAGAAGCGTCATGAAGACAAGTGTCCAACGCCGCATCCCGAACCTCTCTAGCCGCGTGAGGTTTTGGCAGCGCGTTCGCGCGGCGCGCCGGACTGTTCTGCCTTGCGGATCTGCTCGAGCGCGTCTGCAACCAGAGCCCGCATCGTTGTTTCGGCGCGTTTTCCGTCGCCGGCAAGGATCGCGTCGGCGACCTTCTTGTGTTCTGGCACGCTGCGCACGCCGGTCTGACGGTTGGTCATGCGGATGCTGAAGCGCAGCGCGGCCTCCGTCAGTTCGCTCAGGCGCGAATAGAACCCGTTCCTGCTGGCGCGCAGGATCGCGACGTGAAACGCGATATCGGGTTCCAACGGATCGTCATGCGTGCGCTCCGCTTCGACCATCGCCTGGATCGCCGCGGTGATCGCGGCTTTCTCGGCAGGTCCTGCGGCAACCGCGGCAAGGGCGGCGGCTTTCGGTTCGATGGCGAGCCGTACCTGGCTGAATTCGATCAGCAGCGAAAAGGAGAATTTGCGTTCAAGCATCCAGCGCAGCACGTCGGGGTCGAGCAGATTCCATCTGTCCTCGTCCTGCACCCAGGTGCCGCGCCGCGGCCGCGAGTCCAACAATCCCTTGGCGGTGAGCATCTTCACCGCTTCGCGCAGGATGCTGCGGCTGACGCCGTAACGGCGGCAGAGTTCGCCTTCGACCGGAAACGGCTTCTTGCTGGAATAGGTGCCGGTGACGATGGCGACGCCCAGATCCTCGGCGATGCTGTAGGTCAGGTTCTGGCCGCGGCCCGTTGCTATCATCACTCGGTCCTGCTTGCGCCGGACAGACGCGCGAATCTCTTATAGCGCGAATTGGTTGCGCTGGCGCAGCCGCACTCCGATGGATGTCCGGCTCCCAGCTCCACTATCCTTTGATGGCGCCCGTCGCCTGCGCTTTGCGGATCAGATCGAGCGCTTCCTGGATGAGCGATTCCATCCTGGATTCCGCCTTCGATGCTTCGCCCGCCATGATCGCATTGCAGACTTTTTCGTGATCTTCGACGCTCGCGAGCCGCACGCCCTTTTGGCGGTTGGTCATGCGGATGCTGAAGCGCAAGGCCGTGCTGATCATTTCCGGGAGTTGCGCGTAGAAGCGGTTGCCGCTGGCGCGCAGGATGGCGGTGTGGAAGGCAATGTCGGATTCCAGCGGGTCGTCGTCGCCGTTCTCTGCCGCAATCATGCGCTCGACGGCGAGCCGGATCTCGGCCTTCTTTTCCGAATTGGCGGACTTTGCGGCGAGCGCGGCGGCCTGGGGTTCGACGGCAAGGCGGATTTGCGCGAACTCGATAAGCAAAGAGTAGGAGAATTTCCGCTCCAGCAACCAGCGCAGCACGTCGGGGTCGAGCAGGTTCCAGTTGGATTCGGGCTGGACCCATGTGCCCTGGCGCGGCCGCGCGCCGAGGAGGCCTTTTGCGGTCAGCATCTTCACGGCTTCGCGCAGCACGCTGCGGCTGGCGCCGTATTGCTTGCAAAGTTCGGCTTCGACCGGAAACGGCTTCTTGACGGAATAGGTGCCTGTGACGATTGCGACGCCGAGGTTCTGCACGATGCTGTGCGTCAGGTTCTGGCCACGGGGCTGCACGTTCATGCTCGTATCCGAACTCGCGAATCAGGCTCCATCTACACCGGTATAGCGTCGGTCGGGCAGACCTTTCATGTCCATCTTGTAGACGAAGATATTTCCCGCGTCCGGCTGGCTGGCGAGTGCCTTTTCGGACAGGTTCTCGCGTGCCGACGTGACGAACAGCAAATCCAGGTCCGGGCCGCCGAAAGCCACACAGGTGGGCTGACTGGCCGGTACCGCGAGGGATCGGTCGACCGAGCCGTCGGGCCGGTAACGCACGATCTGGCCGACTCCCCAATGTGCACTCCAGAGATATCCCTCGGCATCCACCGTTGCTCCGTCCGGATGCGCGCCATCCGGGGTGTGCGCAAAGACGCGGCGATTGGCGATGGAACCAGCGCGCGCATCGAAGTCGTAGACATAGATCGATCGGAGCGGCGAATCGGCGAAGTACATGTGCCGGCTGTCGGGACTCCAGCACAGACCGTTTGAGATGATGATGCCGCTTTCGCGGCGCTGGACCGCGCCATCTTTACCGGTGCAATAGAGGTTGCCGCGCGCCTCGCGAGGGTCGGTCTCGACCATGCTGCCGGCCCAGAAACGCCCTTGGCGGTCGACACGGCCATCGTTGAAACGCACGCCGGGGAGGGCGGCGTCGGGCTTGCCCAGCCAGCGCACTATTGTGCCCGTGAGATCGGCAATCGCGAAACCGCTCTCGAATGCCGCGATGATGTTATCGCTTCGCTCGATCAAGCCGAAGGAGCCGACCCGCTCTGGCATCGCAAAGGTGTCGAGCGCGCCGGTCGACGGCAAATACCGCAGGATCGTCCGTTCCTGGATGTCGGTCCACCAGACGGCTTTGGTCTCAACGTCCCACTGGATGCCTTCGCCGAGCGTGTTGCGCACACGAAGCGTTTCAACGAGTTTCATGACTCACCAGAATGTTGCGTACAGGAGCACGAGAATTCCCACGACAATGACGCTCGCGATATTGAAGCTTGTGCTCGTCGAATAGTCGACATCGGTCACGTCGATGGTCGAAGTCTGCACCTTGCGCGGGAACATCAGCGAAACTGCGATTGCTGCGGCGAGGCAGATCAGAAACACGTATCCCACGCGGTTCATGAAGGGAATCTCGGGCGCCAGGAACTTGTAGGCGATCGAGAGCACGACCGAACCGACCGCACCGACAAAGGCTCCCGCTGTCGTCGCGCGCGACCAGAACATGCCGAGCACGAAGATCACAACGATGCCCGGTGTGACGAAGCCGGTGTATTCCTGGATGTACTGGAACGCCTGCGGCAGGTTTCCAAGCAACGGCTTCGCCGCGAGCATCGCCACGACGAGAGCGACGATCGCCGTGAGGCGACCGACCACCACCAGATGATGCTCGCTAGCGGTGGTGTGCATGGGCTTATAGAGGTCCATGGTGAAGATCGTTGCAATCGAATTGATCTTCGATCCCATCGACGCGATGATCGCCGCGATCAGTGCCGCGAAGACGAGCCCAAGAAATCCGGGCGGCAGCAGAGTCATCAAATAGGGGTAAGCCTGATCCGCCTTCTCGAGATGCGGCGCCAGGATGCCGGCGGCAATGCCCGGAAGCACGACAAGAACCGGCATCAGGAGCTTGAGAAACGCCGCCAGCACGATACCCTTCTGCGCCTCGCGTGTGTCCTTCGCCGCCAGCGCGCGCTGGATGATGTACTGATTGAATCCCCAATAGGACAGATTCATGATCCACATGCCGCCGATCAGAACCGAGAGACCGGGCAAATCCTTGTAGTTGGGGTTGTCGGGTTTGAGGATCATCTCGAATTTGCCGGGGAGCTGCGCGCGCAGCGATTGGAATCCGTGAACAACGCCGCCGAAGCCGCTCTCGCCGGAGATTTTCTGCAGCGCCATGGCCGCGATGACGAGGCCGCCCAATACGAGCAGGCTGACCTGCACGATATCGGTAAGGGCGACGGCCTTCAGTCCGCCGTAAAGCGCGTAGGCGCCGGCGAAGATACCGAGTCCGATCAAGGCGTATTGGATATCGATGCCGGTGACGGTGTGAACGGCCGTGGCACCAAGCCACAGGATGGTCGCGAGATTGACGAAGATGTAGAGAAGCAACCAGAACACGGCCATCACGATGCGCACGCTGTTGCCGTAGCGCCGCTGCAAGAACTCCGGCATCGTGTAGATCTTGTTCTTGAGGAAGATTGGCAGGCAGAACTTGCCGACGATCAGCAGCGTTGCCGCCGACATCCACTCATAGGAGGCGATGCCGAGGCCGATCACATAGCCGGATCCCGACATACCGATGATCTGCTCGGCTGAAATGTTCGCGGCGATCAGCGAGCTGCCGATGGCCCACCAGGGAAGCGCGCGGCTCGCAAGGAAGTAATCCTTGCTGTCCTTCACATGGCCGGCTTTCTCGCGCGAGACGAGCTGCGCCAGCGTGAAGATCGAGACCGCATAGATCGCGACAACCACGATATCGATGGTGGAAAGATTCATCTGCGTTTGCCCCCTTGTGTCCGGCGCCTTCGTTGCGCGGTTATTTGTTCGACATGGCCCCGCGTACGGCGCGCACGATTTCGCTGGCGCGTTTGGATATTTCGCCCAGGCTGTAGTCCGGTTTGAACAGCTCCGAGCCGAAGCCGAAGCCTGTAACGCCGGCGTTCATCCATTCGGCGACGTGATCCCCGCCGACTCCACCAACGGCATAGAGCCGCGTACTGGATGAAAGCACGGCCTTGAGCGCTTTCGCGTGGCCCGCGCCATAGGTCGAGGCGGGAAAAAGCTTCAGCCGTGTGGCGCCGGCGGCGATGGCCGTGAAGGCCTCGGTCGCGGTGGCGAAGCCCGGCATCGACACCATGCCGAGCGCCAAGGTTCGCGCAATGACGTTCGAGTCGGTGTTGGGCGACACGATCAGTCGCGCGCCGGAGTCGTGTGCGCGCTGAGCCTCTACCGTCGAAAGAACTGTGCCCGCACCGCAAAGGCAGCGATCGCCGAAGGTCCGGCTGAGATGCTCGATGCTGCGGTAAGGGTCAGGCGAGTTGAGAGGGACTTCAATGGCGCGGATACCGGCGTCGTAGAGAACCTCACTCACGGCGAGCACATTGTCCGGCGAAACGCCGCGCAGAATGGCGACCACCGGCAGATCGTCGAGGAAGTTCTCAGGCCGCACGGCTGCTTCCTCCGAAGAGCGTGTCGTGCAGCATCGTCAGTCCCGCTAGCGATGCGACCTCGCCATCGATGCGGGTGACGGGCAGATCGCGGGTCTTCAAGGCCCGCGCATAGAGTTCGGTCAGCTTCGGCGAACCGATGACGACGACGTGCCCGGCTTCTTCGAGGTCGCGGCGGAAGAAACGTTTCGCGCCGGACACGTCCTGACCGATGATCAACCCGGAAAGATAGGCAGCCGCGTCAATGCGCTTTAGTTCGCCCTTGAGCTGGCGGCTTCTGACCTCGAACAGCAAATGGATCAGCTCGGCATCCGGATAGAGCTTGGTCTGCTCAAGCGCGCGCGAGAATTCCAGGCCCCCGACGACGTCTGGCGCGCCGGCCGCATTCACCAGCACACTGTGCTTGTGAAGGATGTCGAACAGCTCACCCGTGAGCGCGGTCAGAAAATGTTCTACCGCGCCGTCCTTCAGGGAAACCCATTTTGTGTGTGTGCCCGGCATACAGAGAAATTGCCGCCCCGTGGCCAGCTTCGGCTCGCAGCGGATCGCGCCCAGGATCTGCGTTTCCTCGCCGCGCATCATGTCGGGCGCAAGCAAGCGGTTGCGGCATGTGAGGCCGGGCGCAATCGCGATGCGACGGCCTTCGGCTGAAAAGCACAGAGTGCTTTTCGCGATCGCCTCGGGCTTTGCCGGGCAGTTGAGATATGCAACTTCCCGCCAGCCGATGGTCGAGCCGACCATTCCGCACAACACGGCGGGTAGCTTGCCATACGCGTGATCCCATCCTTCGACGGCGCGGAAAAATGCACCGCCGACATCGTCACGCACTCCGCTGACGCCTGCGCCATTCTGCGTGTCGAGTACTTTGCCGTTTTCATCGCAGAGATAGAGGCGCAGATGCGTGGTTCCCCAATCGCCGGCGATAAAGGCGGGGGCAGGCATCAATGCGATTCCCGCTCGACGATGGAGCCGCTCGCACCGACGAGGAAATCGAGATCGCAACCGCGGTCGGCTTGCAGGACGTGATCGTAATAGAGCTTGTAATAGCCGCGCTCCCAGCGCGGTGTGGGCTTCCAATCCTTGAGCCGGGCCGCAATCTCTTCGTCGGAGACGAGCAGTTCGAGCGTGCGTGCGGGACCGTCGAATACGATTTCGTCTCCGCTCCGCACGATGGCGAGGGGACCGCCGGCTTCCGCTTCGGGCGCCACATGCAGGATGACCGTGCCGAACGCGGTACCGCTCATGCGCGCATCGGAGATCCGCACCATGTCCTTCACGCCGCGTTCGAGTAGTTTCTTGGGCAACGGCATGTTTCCGACTTCCGGCATGCCGGGATAGCCCTTTGGGCCACAGCCTTTGAGCACGAGAATGGAATTCTCGTCGACGTCGAGCGCGGGGTCGTCGATGCGCGCGCGTAGATCCTCGATCGACTCGAACACGACCGCGCGGCCGCGATGGCGGTAGAGCGATTCCTTCGCGGCACTTGGTTTCATGATTGCGCCGTCGGGGCATAAATTTCCCTTCAGCACCCAGATGCCGGAGGATTCGCGCGCCGGATTGGAAAGCGGCCGGATTACGTCCGGATTGAAGCATTCGGCCTCGGTGACGATCTCCCGCAACGTCCGGCCCGAAACCGTCGGGCAATCGAGTGCGAGCATCGGAGCGATCTGCTTCAGCGCGGCCGGCAGGCCACCGGCATAATGGAAGTCTTCCATCAGATAGCGGCCGGAGGGCTGAAGATCGACCAGCAGCGGAATCTCGCTCGAGAGCCGGTCGAAATCGGCGAGCTTCAGCGGGATGCCGAGCCGTCCCGCGATTGCGAGCAGATGCACGACCGCGTTCGTGGAACCGCCGATCGCGGCTATGGTGCGGATCGCATTCTCGAGCGCGTCGCGGGTGAGAAAATGCGAGAGGCGCAGGTCTTTGCGCGCCATGTCGACGATGCGCCGGCCCGTTTCGTGGGCAAGCACTTTGCGCCGCGCATCGACGCCGGGGATCGTCGCATTGTAGGGGAGGGCAAGCCCCATGGCCTCGACCACGGACGCGAAAGTTGATGCCGTGCCCATTGTCATGCAGGTGCCGGAGCTGCGCGACATTCCGCTCTCTGCCGCCATGAAATCCTTGAGCTCCATCTCGCCCGCGCGGACGGCTTCGCTGAATTTCCAGACATCGGTGCCCGAGCCGATGTCAGCGCCGCGAAACTTGCCGTTCAGCATCGGTCCCGACGAGACGATGATAGTCGGCAGATCGACACTGGCCGCGCCCATGAGCTGACCGGGCGTGGTCTTGTCGCAACCGCCAAGCAGCACGACGGCGTCGATCGGATTGCCGCGGATCGATTCCTCGACCTCCATCGCAAGCAGGTTGCGGAACAGCATCGCGGTCGGACGCATCTGGGTTTCGCCGAGCGACATGGCCGGGAACTCGAGCGGCAGACCGCCGGCCTCCCACACGCCGCGCTTCACATGCTCGGCGAGGTCGCGCAGGTGCAGGTTGCACGGCGTGATCTCCGACCAGGTGTTGCAGATTCCGATAACCGGCTTGCCGTCGAAGACGTCGTTCGGAAGGCCCTCGCTCTTCATCCAACTGCGATGGATGAAGCCATCGCGGTTGCGGCCGCCATAGGTTCTTTCACTGCGCAGTTTGGGCTTCGACGCAGACATGCAAGGTCAAATCCGGTGCCGTTCTTCCGTCTTCCAGCGTGGCACGGGCGCCGGAGATGCAAATGTCTTTGCATTTATATGATAAATATACAACCAAGAAAGGCAAGGCCGCGGGCTAATCGAAGCGCTCGACGCGTGTGTGATGCGCGATCAGGAACGCATCGGCGACAAGCCGGAACGGCCTTGCGTCGACATCAGAGAGACCTGCCGCGATGAGCTTTGCGAAATTGCGATAGAGCGCGGGATATTCGCCATCGCTTTCGGGAACCGTGACCGGGTTGCCGTCGACGAAGAACCGTGCGCCGCCCTCGGCGAGCCTGGCCGTCGCACCATCCGTTTCGATGTCGATGTCCCAACTCTGCGGGCCGGTCTGGCGAAAGTCGAAAGCGGCCATAACAGGCGCACCGGAATCGGTAACGAAATCGATCTCGGCCGCGACCGGCGCCTCGCAATTCTCCGGCACGAAGAAATGGGCACGTCTCACGACGATGGCGTCGGGTACGATCGTCGTGAGGATCGAGATTGCGTTGATTCCGGGATCGAAGACGCCAAAGCCGCCAGCTTCCCAGATCCAAGCCTGGCCGGGATGCCAGTGCCGCACATCCTCCTTCCAGGTGATGCGGATGGCGTTGATACGCCTGCCTTCGAGCCAGCTTCGCGCCGTCTCGACGCCGGCGGCATAGCGCGAGTGCCAGCTTTGATAGAGCGTGCGTCCGCGCTCATGCGCGAGGCTCGCCAACCGGTCCAATTCGCCGGTCGTTGCACAGGGCGGCTTCTCCAGAAACACATGCTTGCCGCGCGCGAGCGCCAATTTTGCAGCGTCGAAATGCACCTGCGGCGGCGTGCAGATCGTCACCGCATCCAACTCCGGGGTCCCATCGAGCATAGCTTCGAGTGTCGCGTGGTTGGCGATGCCGTCCACGCGCGCCGAGCGGCTCGCACATGCAACGAGTTCGTAGTCCGGGTTTGCGTGCAGTGCGGGAATGTGTTGATCCCGCGCGATTTTTCCGATGCCGACTATCCCGATACGCAGGCGTTTCAAGAGAAATCTCCGTTGATGCGATGTGCGCGGCGCGTGGTCTGCGCGCGAGCTTGGCTATTTATATGATAAATAGCGTTCCGGCAAAGCCGACAGCCAAACACCTTCGAATGCACGCGGGCGTGGCTTCGATGCCACGCTTTTGCGCCGGTCGTGAGTTGACAACGGTTATCTCATTTATATTATAAATAAGCTTATAAGCTCGCCTCACCATGATTCTGTGGGGCAGACGGCTCAGAGGGGGAACCGGCTGTGAATTCATTTCATCGCGCACTTCTTTGCGGGACCAGTGCTCTTGCGATTTGTGGCGCGCTCGCCACGCAGGCGGTTGCCGACGATCAGGGTGTGGAGACGGTCGTCGTGACCGGCATCCGCGGCAGCCTTCGCGATTCGCTGGTGATGAAGCGCAAGTCGCCTCTGATCACCGAAAACATCTCCACCAAGGACATCGGTCAGCTCCCCGATATCACGATCGCTGAAGAGCTAAATCGCCTTCCCGGCGTGAACACGCAACGCGATCGCGGCAACGCGAGCCAAGCATCGATCCGCGGCCTTGGTCCACGCTTTGTGTTCGGTCTCGTGAACGGGCGGGAGATCGCGTCGTCGGAACCGACGCAGGACGTCCGTTGGGAGATCTTCCCATCGGAAATCCTTGGCGGCGTGCAGGTCTACAAGACACAGGACGCGTCTCTCATCCCGGGCGGCATCGCGGCCACGATCGACATCCGCACGACCGACCCGATGGACTATGAAGGCCCGTCGATCCAGATGCGTGCCGGTCCTACCTACAATGACGAAGCCGGCAATCTTCCCCACTATGACGGTCTCGGCTACCGCGCGAGCGCCGGCTACATCAGCCACCTCACCGACAACTTCGCCGTCGCCGTCGCCGTCAGCGCGCAACGCGAGAAGAACGGCTTCCCGGACATGACGAGCTGGGGCGAGAACCAGTGCGGTGCGCCCAATGGAGGTGCGCCGGGCAATCTGAACGCTCCCGATCAGGGCTCCGGCGTGGTGGATTGCAACGATCCCGCATCGCGGGCGACGCAGACGCCGACTCCCTGGGGCGGCCAGACCGAGATCAAACTTCTCAATCAGGATCGCTACGGCGTGGCCGGTGCTGCTTCGTGGCGCGCTTCGCCCAATCTGGAAATCAAGTTTGATGCGCTCTGGTCGAATTATCAGATCAACGAGCACCAGATTCAGCAATGGTACAACGCCGGCGGAACGTGGGGTAACTGGCAGAACGGCAACTACGCCCTCTATCACGACCCAGCTTCGACCTACACGCTCGACAGTCAGGGTCACGTCGTCCAGGCGTCGCTTGGCGATACGCAGTTCGCATCCGGTGAAGGCTATCTGGAAGTCGACAACTATCTCGCCAAGTACCAGGAAAATCATACGGTCACCGCTGGCGGATTGGACTTCGACTGGACGAGCGGCGACTGGACCGCAAAGCTCGACCTTTCGCACTCGGAAGCCTGGCGCAACAACCGCTGGCTGGCCTTCGGTACGGTCGGCGGATATTCGCAGTTCTCAACGTTCGATTATCGCGCCAATGTCGTGCCGGAAGTGTCGACACCCGGTTTCGATCCGTCCGTCACGAGTTCGCAGGTCGCATCGCTGCACCAGGACGCAGGACCGGAATACAGCCGCGATCATATCAACGCCGTGACGTTCGACGGCGCACGTGCTTTCGACGGATCGTTCCTCACGAGCTTCGATTTCGGTGCGCGCTTCTCCGATCGTGAAAAGAGCCATCACAATTATGATTACTATGTGCCCTTTGCCGGCGCTGCTCCGGGCACACTGGGTCCGTCGATTCCGCTTCCGCAGTCGCAGCTCAACGAGTTCACGGTCGATGGCTACAACACGCCCCAGATGCTCTATGGCAACTGGGACACGCTGGAACAGCTTGTCTTCGGCTCCGTCGCCAACACGCTGCCCGGCTCATCGGCACTCGCGGCCTGCGGCAATGCCTGCGCGACAAACGGAACGAGCGCGTTCAGCAAATTGCCATTCGACAACCTTCCAGCGCGCTGGCAGGTCAAGGAGACTACTGGCGAAGGTTATGCGAAAGTGGACTTCGCGCACGATGTCGGAACAGTGCCGATGACCGGCAGTCTGGGCCTGCGCCTCGACGATGTCGACACGACCAGCACCGGCTTCCAGACAACCGATGGTGGCGCGAGTTTCCAGCCGGTTCGGATCACCAATCATTACACGGAAGTCCTGCCCAGCCTGAACATGAACTTCCATGTCGCGGACGACCAGATGGTGCGCTTCGGCGCAGCCATCGCGACATCGCGGCCGCCGCTGGATGCGCTGCGCACGGGATACTCACTCAATCCGCTGGCGATCCCGACGCCGAACGGCACTGGCGGCAATCCGACGCTCAAACCATTCAAGTCCAACCAGGTCGATCTGTCCTACGAATGGTACTTCCATGACGAGTCGCTTTTTTCGGCGGCGGTCTATTACAAGGACATCACCACCTTCATCGGTATCGCAAGCTCGCAGCAGACGATCAACGGCACGACCTACACGATCTCGTCGCCCGCGAACGGCAAGGGCGGAGGCGTAGATGGCATCGAGCTCACGTTCCAGAGCCGGTTCTACTTCCTGCCGCCGGTCTTCAACGATTTCGGGGTGTACACCAACTACTCCTACGCGGATTCCGACATCAAGGAGTTCACGCCGCAATACAATCCGTATCCCATGGGTGGTCTGACCAAGCACACCGCCGAGTTCGATCTGTTCTACAACCGCGACGGCTTCGAGGCGCGGGCGGCGTTCAAATATCATAGCCGCTTCACGCTCATTCCGGGCTGGACCGCGGGCCAGCTGTTCTCACTGGCGCCGGAAAGCACGCTGGATTTGAGCGCGTCGTACCAGTGGAGCGAGCACATCGGTCTGCGCTTCCAGGTCGGCAACGTCACCAACGAGGTGTCGCGCAACTCGACGGACAACGATCCTAACGATCTCGCCCGCTACGACACGTTCGGCCGCAGATATCTGTTCGATATCTCTTACAAGAACTAGGAAGTCACTGTTGGACTGGCGGGGCCGTGCCCGGTCCCCGCCGATTTTTTTAAGGCAGCATATGAACAGGCTCGCTCGCGCCCTGGCGATGGCGGCTGCGCTTCCCGTGGCGGCACACGCTGGCACCGGCCGTATGATGGGCGCCGACATGTCGTTCGTGAACGAGATGGAGGATTGCGGCGCGATCTATCGCGAGAATGGCGCGGCCAAGGATCCGTTCACGATCCTCAAAGAACACGGCGGCAATCTCGTGCGCGTGCGCATCTGGAACAACGCGACCTGGACGAGGTACAGCAACCTCGCCGACGTGAAGAAGACGATTGGCCGTGCGCGTGCATTGGGCATGCAGGTCCTGCTCGATTTCCACTACTCCGACACCTGGGCGGACGGTGACAAGCAGGTGGTCCCCGCGGCCTGGGCCGCAATCACGGATACCGACGCCCTTGCGAAGGCGCTTAATCTATATACCTACGACACGCTCGCCGCGCTCGACCATGACGGGCTGATGCCGGACATGGTCCAGGTTGGTAACGAGATCAATGGCGAGATACTTCAGCCCGAAGGCACGAAATCGCATCCCATCGACTGGACGCGCAACGCCAAGCTGATCAATGCGGGTATCAAGGCCGTACGCGACGCGAAATCGGCGATCAAGCCGAAAGTGATGCTGCACATCGCGCAGCCGGAAAATGTCGAACCCTGGTTCGCTGCCGCCACGAAGGCCGGCGTGACGGATTTCGACGCGATCGGCATCAGCTATTACGCCAAATGGTCGAAATACACGATCAAGCAGCTCGGGATTGAGATCGTGCGGCTACGCATGCTCTACCCGGGCAAGGACGTGGTGGTGGTCGAAACCGCCTATCCCTGGACGCTGAAGTGGAAAGATTCGCAGCCGAACACGCTTGGCCAAGATTCGGTCGTTCCCTATTACGGCGCCACGCGGGATGCCCAGAAGAATTACCTGATGGATCTGGCAACGACAGTGATCGCCAATGGCGGCGCGGGCGTCGTCTATTGGGAGCCAGCCTGGGTGTCGACCGATTGCACGACCCCGTGGGGCAGGGGATCGAGCTGGGAGAATGCAACGCTCTTCGATTTCGAGGGCGAGGTCCTGCCCGGAATCGACTTCCTCAAAGTGGATGGCACCGCGCCGCTACACTGAACCCCGGCGTCCGGCTACAGTCGATCCATGTTGGATCTGAACGGCAAGCTGAAGCTGCATCCGGATTTCCGCCAGGCGGTCGTGCGCATCGGCAACGATGCGGCGCCCGTGATCGTCGTCGACAATTTCCTGAGCGACCCGCGGGTCGTCCGCGAATACGTCTTCGGTCGGGGTGTCTTCAAGCCCGGTTATGCATCCTATCCCGGGATCCAGTCCGTCGTGCCGCCGGTCTATGTCCATGCGCTCCGGCTTTTTCTCGCCGATATCCTCAAACCTGTCTTCGGGCTGGAGAACGCACAGCTCGCAAAAGCCTTCAGCGGGTTCTCGCTCGTCACCACGCCGCCGCACGAGCTCACTATCGTTCAATGCCTGCCGCATTTCGACAGCACGGACCCAAAGCAGATCGCATTGCTGCATTACATCTGCCCGCCGCGGAAGGGCGGAACGGCGTTCTACCGCCACCGCCGAACCGGATACGAACATGTCGACGAGACGCGCCTCGCGAATTACACAGACAGCGTCAACGTCGAGCTTCGGGAACTGGGTGGCTTGCCAGCGCGCTATGTCAACGACAGCACGCCGCTATACGAGCGCATCGCCGGCTTCGAGCCGGTATTCAACCGTGTCCTGATCTATCGCAGCATGACCCTGCACAGCGCCGATATCGCGGAAGATTTTGATTTTGATCCCGATCCGCGCACAGGCCGACTCACGGTCAACGCGCTGTTCAATTTCGTCTGAGATTGGCGATGAATTCGGCGTGTGCCGGAAGGCGTTCGGCCGCCTGCAGGATGAGCGCGCGCATCCGTGTCGCATAGGTGCGGATCTGGTCGATGTCCTGGAAATCGACAAGCCGGTCGTAGTCCGCAGGCCAGATGTTCTGGCCGATGGCGACCGCCACGAAACTGGCGGGCGTGAAGAGCTCGTCGCCATAAAGTACGACGCGCGCGGCACTCCGGAACTGCTCGATCTTGTAGCGCAGGGTGTCCGGGATCTGCATCGTGCGGCAGTAATTCCAGAGCGCGCTGTCGCTGCGCTCCGTCGCGCAATAGTGCAGGATGATGAAATCACGAACCTGGTCGAATTCCTGGATGGCGAGCCGGTTGTATTCTGCAGCGTCGTCCGGATTGAAACTGCGATCCGGGAACACGCCCATCAGCTTGCTGACGCCGGACTGGATGAGATGAATGCTGGTGGACTCCAGCGGCTCCAGAAATCCGGCTGCGAGCCCCAGTGCCAGACAGTTTTTGTTGAAGATCTGCGTACGCCGGCCGGTGGTGAATTTCAGGAACCGGGGCTCGGCGAGCGGCTTGCCGTCGAGATTGCCAAGGAGCGTGGCGGCGGCTTCGTCGTCGCTCACACATTTGCTGCAATAGACATAACCATTGCCGATGCGGTGTTGCAACGGGATTCGCCACTGCCAGCCGGCATCGTGGGCTGTCGAACGTGTGCACGAGCTGAGATCGCCTGAGAGTTCACACGGAACCGCCACGGCGCGGTCACAGGGGAGCCAGTGCGTCCAGTCTTCGTAAGGCGTCTTGAGCGCCCCGCCGATCAGCAGCGCACGAAATCCCGAGCAGTCGATGAAGAAATCGGCTTCGATCCTCTCGCCATTTTCGAGGACGAGTGCGGCTATGAATCCGTCGTCACCGCGCAGCTCCACGTCGACGATCTTGCGCTCCAGCCGCTGCACGCCGCGCGCTTGCGCATATTCGCGCAGGTAACGGCCATAGAGCGCGGCATCGAAATGGAACGCATACGCGAGGCTGGACGCGACCAGGCTGGGATCGCGCGGCGGGCGCGCGAACCGGCCCAACCGCGTCGCCATGGCATTGAGACTGTAATCGGAGAGCGGCGCCGGGTCGCCGAGACCATGCAGCTTCAGCCAGTAATGATGGAAGGCCACCATCTCGATCGGCTGGCCGAGGGGCCCGAACGGATGGAAATAGCGATGGCCGAGGCGGCCCCAGTTGCGGAACTCGATGCCCAGCTTGATCGTCGCCTGGGTCCGTCGCATGAAATCGTCTTCGTCGAAGCCAAGCCATTTGTTGAAGCCCAGGATGGTCGGGATCGTCGCCTCGCCGACACCGACCGTGCCAATCTCCGGCGACTCGATCACGGTGATGCACACCGAGCCGTCTTTCAGCACGCGCGCCAGCGTCGCCGCTGCCATCCAGCCCGCCGTGCCGCCGCCCACGATCGCGATGCTTCGGATTCGATTCTCAGCCGTCATGCGGCGCTCGCCGCGGGGCAAATGCGTTCGATGAACTCACGATGGCTGGGCGCTGATTCCGCTGCCTGCCGGATCATGTTGCGCATCTGCGCAAGACGGTTCTTCAGATCATCGAGCGGCATCACATCCGCGAGCGCATCGTAGCGCTCAGGCACGATCCCCTGGCCGGTGAGCACCGAAAGCCAGCTCTGCTCGGAGAACAGCTCGCGGCCGTAATAGGCGATGCGTCCGCTGTGGCGGAACAGATCGATCTTATAGGCGAGGGAATCCGGGATCGGCATATTCCGGCAATAACGCCAGAGCGGCGCATCGTCCCGCTCCGTCGCGTGATAGTGCAGGATGATGAAATCGCGGATCTGGTCGAACTCTGCCAGCGCGAGGCGGTTGAACTCCTCTTCCATGCGTCCATCGAAGCCGCGGTCCGGAAACATCGACAGCAATTGCTGGATACCGCTCTGGATCAGATAGATGCTGGTGGACTCGAGCGGTTCGAGAAAGCCGGCCGCGAGCCCGAGCGCGAGGCAGTTTTTGTTCAGGAATTTGCGGCGGCGACCGGTCGTGAACTTAAGCGGCCGCGGATCGGCGAGCGCCCGTCCCTCGAGATGACCGAGCAGCGTCCGCGCCGCTTCGTCGTCGCTGGTGAACCGGCTGCAATAGACATAGCCGTTGCCCGTGCGATGCTGCAGCGGGATGCGCCACTGCCAGCCGGCCTCGCGTGCGGTCGACAGTGTGTAGGGGTGCATCTCCCGCATACTCTCGCTTGGAACAGCGAGCGCGCGGTCGCAGGGCAGCCAGTGCGTCCAGTCTTCGTAGCCGGTCTTCAGCGCTTGCTCGATCAGGACTCCGCGAAAGCCGGAACAGTCGATGAAAAAATCCGCTTCCACGGTCCGGCCGTCGGCAAGCACGAGGGCTTCGATGAAACCATCCGCGCCACGCAGCCGGATGTCGACGACTGTCTGCTCGATGCGCGTGACCCCACGCGCGAGCGCATAGTCGCGAAGATACTTTCCATAGAGGTGCGTGTCGAAGTGATAGGCATAGGAGAGGCTCGCCAGCACCGAGCGGGAATCGGCTGTTGGGAGCAGAAACTTGCCCATCATCGCCGCGGTGTTGGTCAGCGAATAGGCGGCAAGCGGCGTGTCGTCGCCCAGCGCCCGCATGCGCAGCCAGTAGTGATGGAATTCGACCTGCTCCATCGTGGCGCCATATCGCCCGAACGGATGGACATAGAAATGTCCACGTCGGAACCAGTCCTGGAACGCGATAGCAAGCTTAAACGTCGCCTGCGTCTTGCGGAGGAAATCGTTCTCGTCGATGCCGAGCATGGCGTTGAATTGCCGGATCGGCGGCACGGTTGCTTCGCCGACGCCGATCGTGCCGATCTCCGGCGACTCGATCAACGTGATCGCGCAGGTATGCTTCAGCACGCGCGAAAGTGCCGCTGCCGCCATCCATCCCGCGGTTCCTCCACCGAGGATCGCGATGCGCCGGATGGGATCGTTCGGCCCCATGTCTTCAGGCGACCATCTTCGACGCCGCGCAATATTGCGCGATGAAGGCTTCGTGCGTCGGTGCAGTTTCCGCGGCACGGCGGATGAGTGTGCGCATGTTCTGCATATTCACGCGGATGTCCTCGGCGTCGTGCTGGTCGACCAGAGGGTCGTAGGATCGCGGCACGATGTCCTGACCGAGGAACACGGCGATCCAGCTCGTCTTCGAGAAGAGATCGCCGCCATAAGGGACGACCCGGCCCGCGCAGCGGAACTGGGCGATCTTGTAGGCGAGTGTTTCGGGGACGCTCATGTTACGGCAATAGTCCCACAGGGGCGAGTCGTCCCGCGTCGTCGCGCAGTAATGCAGGATGATGAAATCGCGGATGCGTTCGTATTCGAGGTCCATGCCGCGGTTGTATTCCTCGATCGTCGCAGGGTCGAAGCTGCGGTCAGGAAACAGCTCCAGGAGTCTCACGATGCCGCGCTGCACGAGATGGATGCTCGTGGATTCGAGCGGCTCCATAAATCCGCTCGCCAGTCCCAGCGCGACGCAGTTCCGGCTCCACGTCTTCTTCCGCCGCCCGGCGACGAAGCGCAAGAAACGAGGTTCGCCGAGCTGTGCGCCGTCGAGGCTGCCGATGAGCGTCGCCGCCGCCTCGTCGTCGCTGATGAACCGGCTGCAATAGACATAGCCGTTGCCCGTGCGGTGCTGGAGCGGGATGCGCCACTGCCAGCCCGCCTTGCGCGCGGTCGAGCGCGTGAACGGCGTCAGCCGCGGCGCGTTCTCGCACGGTGCCGCGACTGCGCGGTCGCAGGGCAACCACTGCGTCCAGTCCTCGTATCCCGCCTTTAGCGCCTGCTCGATCAGGAGACCGCGGAAGCCGGAGCAGTCGATGAAAAGATCGGCTTCGATGCGCCGTCCGTCGTTCAGCAGGAGGCTTTCTACGAATCCGTCTTCGCCGCGCAACGCAACGTCGACGATGCGGCCTTCCATATGAACAACGCCCCGCGCCAGCGCGTATTCGCGCAAGTACGCGGCATAGAGCCCGGCGTCGAAATGAAAGGCGTAATTGAACATCGATAGCGCCGAACTGTCGTCGGCCACCGGCAACATGAAGCGGCCGAGCCTGGCCGCAACCGTACAGAGCGAATAGTCCTCGACGCTCGACGTATCGCCGAGTGCGCGGAGCTTCAGCCAGTCCTGGTGCAGCGACACCATGTTGACGGTCGAGCCGTAAAGCCCGAATGGATGGAAATAGACGTGGCCGAGCCGGGCCCAATCGACGAATTCGATGCCGAGCTTGATCGTGCCCTGGGTGCGCCGCATGAATTCGCGCTCGTCGAGCCCCAGCATCGCGTTGAAGTCGCGGAGCGGCGGGATCGTGGCTTCGCCGACACCGACGGTGCCGATCTCGGCGGATTCGATCACGGTGATCGTTCCAAATTTGTCCTTCAGCCGGTTAGCGAGCAACGCGGTTGCCATCCAACCTGCGCTGCCGCCGCCGACGACCGCGATGTTGCGGATCGCACTCATGCCGCAGTCTCCCGCTTCAGGATGTCCGTGAGATATTGCCGGTGCGTGGGCAGCGACTGTGCCGCCTGCGCAATCGCCGCAGCCATGCCATTCAGCCTGCGGCGTACGTCTTCGGTGTCGGGTACATCGGCAAGCGGATCGTAGTGCGCGGGTATCAGATTCTGTCCGAGGAAGACGGAGATCCAGCTCTGTTCGCCGAAATGCTCATTGTCGAACATATTCACGCGTCCGCTGCCCGCGAAGAGATCGATCTTGTGCCGGAGCGAGTCCGGAAGCGGCATGGCGCGGCAGTGTTTCCAGAATTCGGAGTCGGCGCGCTCTGTGAGCGCATAGTGGAGGATGAGGAAATCGCGGATGCGCTCAGTCTCCATGATCGTGAGCCGGTTGTATTCGTCGGCATCGGACGGATCGGCGTTGCGGTCGGGAAAGGTGCTGACGAATTTGAGGATGCCGGTCTGGATCATGTGGATCGCGCTGGCCTCGAGCGGCTCGAGGAATGCGCCGGGAAGGGCGACACAGTTCCTGTTCCAGAACTGTCGCGGGCGTCCATTGCGAAACCGGAAATGCCGCTCGCCGCCCACAGCTTCGATCAGCGCATTGGCGGCATCACCGTCGTCGAGCGCGGTGCTGCTGTAGAAATACGTGTGGTCGGTCCGCGTCCGGAGCGGAAGCGTGCGCCGCCAACCTGCCGGCTCCGCTTTTGCCACGGTGCAAACCGGGATATTCCTACCCATTTCTGTCGCTACCGAGACTGCGCGATCGCAGGGAAGCCATTGGCTCCAGTCTTCATAGCCAGTCTTGAGAACACGCTCGATGAGAAGACCATCCGTGCAGTCGATGAAGAAATCAGCCTCGATGCGCCGTCCGTCCGCAAGGATGAGCCGATCGATGAAGCCGTCGGTGGCGCGCTGCTCCGCAGCCACGACCTCGCCATCCACGACGGTTACGCCACGCGCCATGGCGTAGGCGTGCAAGGCGCGCGCATAAAGAGCGCTATCGAAATGGAAGGCGTGCGAATAGAGCGACAAGACGGAGCGGCTGTCCTTCACCGGGCGGGCAAAGCGTCCAAGCTTCGCCGCCGTGGTGGCAATGGAGTAATCGCCGATATCGCGTGCATCCCCGAGCCCGCGAAGCTTCCGCCAGTAGTGCTGAAAGGGAACGGACGCGATGACCCCGCCGAACTCGCAGAAGGTATGAAAGTAGCGATCGCCGATTTTTGACCAGTCGCGGAATTCGACGCCCAGGCTGAAGGTCGCGCCCGTATTGCGGATGAAATCGTCTTCGTCGATGCCGAGCAGGTTGTGGAAGCGTTGCAGCGCCGGGGTCGCTGCTTCGGACGGAAACTCCGAAGCCGTCGGCCGTGCGACGAGGACGACCTCGCAATAGCTGCGCTTCAGGAGCCGCGACAGCGCGGCTGCGGCCATGGAACCCGCAACGCCGCCGCCAACGACCGCTATGGTCCGAAGACGCCTGTCCTCCATCGCGATACCGGTTTCCCCCGAAGCCCGTCGCCTGGGCTAGATTTATCATATAAATAAAATAGTATCACGCTCGCACGGCTGCGCAACTCCGCGCGCTACGGCCAAAGGAAACGATGTCATGCAAAGGGCTGCGTGTTTCGCGTTCATGATTGCCTTTCTTGCCGCTGGCGCGGCCGTTGCCCAGCAGGGTGGCGATCAGGGCAACGGCGGCAAGGGCAGCGGCGACAGCGGTGGCGAGCAGCCGTTCGGCGGCAACGTCTTCCGTCAGGACGAGCACAACCAGCAACTCGATCCGGAAGGGTCGAGCCCGTACCAGATCGGATTGCAGCTGCTGCACGACCAGAAGTATAGCGATGCCGTGCCGCACCTCAATGCGGCGGTGGCGCGAAGCCCGAACGACGCCGGTGCGTGGTTCTATCTGGGCTATGCGCATCAGGAGGTGGCGGACAGCTTCTCGGATTCGCGAAAGGATGACGAAATCGACACCGCCATTCGCGATTATCGCCACGCACTCAGCCTCGATCCCAATATCAAATCCGCGCGTCAGTATTTGGGAATGCTCTATCTCGTGAAGCATAACCCCGATTCGGCAACGACCCAGGCGTCGGCACTGACGCGAATCTGCCCGTCCGGCTGCGACGAGCGCGCCGCCCTCGATGCCGCGATTGCGAAATACAAACCCTGATTGCTGAGGGCTACGCGAAGCAGCGCCTCTGTGATCTTGCGAGTGTTCTCGAAGGAGCCGCGGCTGCTCAAGCTCGCCTTCTGCCTGTGCAGATTACGGACGTCCGCGCGGCTCAATATGTTGGTATTTGGTGGTTCTGAGCACCACTTGGAAAATGTGGCTGTCCACTCGGGTTTGTAACCAGGGTCTGTGCGGTCTCGGAAGCAGACGCTCGCAGGGGTGAGAACTCGTATTGATCAACCTAACTCGAGCACGACGCAAACGGGTGTGCGAGGTCACATCCAAGTGCTTGTTGCACACTTGTTGAGCGGCAAAGTCTATGAAATTGCTCAGCAGATCCCGCGCGATATCATACCATACATATTGCATATTTGGTGAGCCCGGATGGGATCGGGCCGTCGACCCTTTGGTGAAGGACAAAGAGCCGGAAGCGGTAAAGCCTCCGGCTCTCTAGCCCCGCTAGGAGCTTGTGGGATTGTCACGTTCGGAAACGCGCTGCGCGATCCAATCCTGCACTTCGTGCTCTAGCCACCCGACCCGTCCTTGGCCAAGTCGTATCCGCTTCGGGAACTTCCCGGCCGCCTCTAGGCGGGCGATGTGAGCAGGGCAGTACAGTACGAGTTCACGCACCTGTTTCTTCGACAAGAGCCGCATCGTGATACTCCGTGTTGGAGCATCGCGATGCCCTGGGCTTTCACCTAGGCGAGCAAAGTCTGCAACCATGCCTCGTATTTCTCAAGTGCTTCCCGCTTCTCGTCGAGCCGATCGTACCGATCGTATATTTCGTCGAGCACTGGTGGTGCGTGGTTGATGAGCACTTCGCAGACTTCGCGTGGCACCCTCAGCCGCGCCATGTTGGATCGGAATGTTCGGCGGATGTCGCGGAGTTGCCAGCCGCTCGTACCGGACGCCGCCTGTATCTCCCGCTTGATTTTACTCCACGCGCCACTCGACATGTGGCTTTCACCCCATCGGGAAAGGACATAGTGCCGTCCCTCGGTCCCGAAGCCGTCGAGAGTCTCATCCGCCAGAGGCAGTATCGGGATGGCGTGATCGCGCTTGTTCTTCGTATGCGTGCTTGGGATGGTGAGAACCCCGTCCTGTCGCCAGGAGCGGGCGATCGATGCCGTTTCGGTGTTGCGGGTGCCCCAGAGGATCAGGAGCCGGACAACACGATGTGGTGGCTGTTCTGTGGCCTGCCAGACAGCTCGCAGTTCCGCATCGGAGAGTATTCGGCTGCGCCTCCGGTCCTTCCCCGGTGGCTCGTATCCCTCCATCGGAGAGTGTTTGATGAACTTGCGGGGAGGGCGGATGCACCAGCGAAAGAAGCAGCGGATCGTACGGAAGGCGTGCAACTGTTCGGATGGCGTCCCGGCGAGTCTATCGAGGCATTTCTTGATGTGGGTATCGTCGATGGCCGGAAGCTGTGCCGGCAAAGTCGCAAAGTGTTTATCGAGCACGCGTTTGGCCTCGTGCTTCGAGCGGGGCGCGCGGTCTCGATAGTTCTCTTCGACGAACTGTTTTTTCGCTTCGGCGAACGAAATGACTGCCACCTTCGGCTCCGGCACAGTGAGCAGGAGCTTCTTCGCTTCGATGCGCGCGGCAGACAGCGAAAGATCAGGGAAGCGGCCGATTGCCATCCGCTCGCGCAATCTTCCTCGCATGACAATCCAAGTGCGCGTATGACGACCCACGCGGATGCCAAACCCTGGCGTCTGCATGTCCCAATATGCGGCCGAAGATGGTTTGAGCTGCTTCACGGTGAGCTCGGTGAAGTGAATGCGCATGGCTCTTTTTTGGCTCCTTCGAGTGTTGCGTTGGTACGCAAAGCCGTGATGCGCCATGTGAAGGCGCAACGCGGATTTCGCAATGCCTTGAAAGAGTTAGGAGCAAGAGTGCGGTGCTATGAGCAGCTATCAAATTTTTTGGGAAGCTGCCGTTCTACCATTGAACTACGCCCGCAAAATGCCATTTAGCTCCTCTTCGTAACTTGTGTGCTATCCGCGAGCAAGTGAACGCCAACCGTGTTACCGAATAGCTCCCAAATTCCTCCGAAACGTAGCGGGCACTACCTGCCGTTCGTCGCCTCAGAGACGGTGCGCTCGGTAAGCAAGCAGGGTTGCACGCGGTCGCGCTGTGTTTTCTCGGCCTCCACCATTGCGCCGGAAGACAAGTCTGGAGGAGGGCGTCTCACGCCCAATCGCGCCGGAACCTATCCGCTGACCTGTTCGCACTTCCTGCACACGACGTTCGGCATGAAGGGAACGATCGTCGTGCAGTAGGTCTTTGCGCGCCGCTTTGCTAAGCTCGCGCAGGAGCAGGGCGGCCAGGATGGATCAACCTTTCGTCTTCTTCGGCGCGGCGCATGTTGCCGCGATCGTGCTTGCCTTCGCGGTGCCGGTGCTATTGGCGGTCGCGGTGCGGACATCCGGAAACGCCGCGCTCGCCAATGTCATACGCTGGGTGTTCGCAGTCGAGCTGATTGCGACCTACGCGCTCTGGTACTGGCTGCTGTTTGCGCGGGGCTGGTTCGGTATCGGCAGTGCGCTCCCGATGCATCTCTGCGACTGGGCGGCGATTGCGGCCATCGTCACGCTCCTGTGGCCGAACCAGAGAAGCTACGAGCTGGCTTATTTCTGGGCGCTGACCGGAACGCTGCAGGCGACGCTGACGCCGCAACTCGCGCTCGGCTGGCCGGATCTCAGGTTCGTCGTGTTCTTCGGCTTCCACTGCGGGGTGATCGCCGCGGTGCTGTACATGACGTTCGGCATGCGGATGCGGCCGTGGCCGGCTTCGATCCTGCGCGTGATCGCCTGGACGCTGTTCTATGGCGTTGCGGCCGGAACGGTCGACTGGCTCTTCAATGTGAATTTCGGCTTCCTGCGCGCCAAATCCAGCGATCCTTCGGTGCTCGATCTCCTGTCGCCATGGCCCTGGTACATCGCGGAGCTCGTGCCGATCGGGATCGTCTTCATCCTGATCCTTTATGCGCCGTTCTTCGTCGCCGACCGGATCCGTCAGTCGCGCAGCCGTCCATAGACGAGGCAGTCGCGCCGCGCGCCATCGCGGACGACGTGTGCGCGCAAGCAGCCCTCATAGGTGAAGCCGAGTCGTTCGAGCAGGCGCTGTGACGCGGTGTTGCCGTCATGGAAGCGCGCCCAGAGGCGCTCGAGCCCCAGCTCGCCAAAGCCATAGGCGATTACCCGCTCCATCGCCTCGCGGGCATAGCCTTGGCCCCAATAGGCTTTGGTAAACAGGAAGCCGACCTCCGCACGCCGGTTATGACGGTCGATCTCGGAGAGGTCGCATTCCCCGATGGCAGGACCGTCGGGCGAGAGGGCTGCGACCCACCACAGCATGAATTCGTCGCCACGCTCCGGAATGTGGGCGGTCAGGATATCGCGCACCTGCTCCACGCTGTCCTGTTCTGGCCAGTCCCAATAGCGCATGACATCCGCATCACCGCGCGCCTGATACAGCGCCGTGGCGTCTTCGACCCTGATCGGGCGGAGCGTAAGCCTTTGAGTTTGCAGGATCATGGCGAGGCCCGGAAAATCATGAGGCGGCCGGCACTTCCGCGCCGTAGCCGCCTCACGCTGCCCCCTTCAAGTGGACCCTCTGCGAACCAGACCCCCTGAATTGCCGATCCGCAGCGCGCGAAGTAGTCCCCGACTTATACGTTCGACGCAACGGTCACGAATAATTGAGTGTGATTTTGATAACCCGCTGTGGATTCGCGGCAACAAATCGGAACTCAGGGCGAACCAAAATGTTTCGACAGTTTCAGTCCCTGGCGCTGATAGTTCGATCCCATACGTTCACCATAAACCTCCGGCGGGGGATCGGTCAGCCGCTCGAACACCAGCCGCCCAATCGTCTGCCCATGCTCCAGGATAAACGGAACCTCGCGGGAGCGCACTTCGAGCACGGCCCGGGCACTGGGCGGATGTCCGGCCTCATAGCCGAAGCCGGGATCGAAGAAGCCGGCATAGTGGACGCGAAACTCGCCGACCAGCGGATTGAACGGCACCATCTCAGCCGCGTAGTCCGGCGGAATCGCCACCGCCTCACGCGACGCCAGAATGTAGAACTCGTCGGGGTCGAGGATGATGTTCCCCGACGGCTGCGCCGACACCGGGTCCCAATATTCCGCCGGGTTGAGATAGTTCCGCCGGTCGACATCGATGAGGGCCGTGTGCCGCTTGGCGCGCCAGCCGATGCGGCTGCCGTCATGGCCCTTGAGATCGATCGAAAGGCCCAGTCCGTTGTCGATGTCCGGCACGGTATCGACCAGCGGGGTCTGTGCGTGCAGCCGCTTCAGTTGCGTGTCGGTGAATTGCGGCGAGCCGTGGCGGATGCGGAGCTGGTTGAGCCTGGAATTCTTGCGCACCAGAACGGGGAAGGTGCGTGGGCTGATTTCCGCGAACAGCGGTCCGCGATAACCGGCCTCGATCGTGTCGAAGGACACCGCGCGGTCGGTGATCAGCCGCGTGAAGACGTCGATGCGTCCGGTCGAACTCTTGGGATTGGCGGTGCCGGAGACGCGTGCGGAGAACTCGGCGCGCTCGATCAGCGGCACGATGTAGACGCAACCGGTCTCGAGCACCGCGCCTTCGGAAAGGTCGATCACGTGCATGAAGACGGATTGTAGCTTCTCTTCCACTGTCGCGTTGGGTCCGGGCAGGAAGCTCGCGCGCACGCGCCACGCCACGCTGCCCAGCCGCAAATCGATGCTCGCGGGCTGGAGCTGCGCGTCGTCGAACTCTTCCACAGCGACGATCTCGCGCCGGGCGCGGATCAAACGGCGCAGCACATGGCTGGGCAGGATGCCGGTCGAATGGCGCCCGAATTCGCTGCCCTCTGCCGGCGGGCCGTCGCCGAACAGAGTCTCGTCAGTCTGGGTCATGAGGCCTTATAGAAGCGCGGCCTTGCCGGGTCACTTGGGTTCGCCAGGACCGAAGCGGATATCCCCAGTCAGCTTCAACGGAACCGGCCGCAGAGCGCCATAGAACGTCGGAACAGAGAGTGAACCGGTTTAACTGCGGCGGCGCCTGCAAACAATGCGAAACAGCCGAATGCGCCAACGCTCCTTCGGCGTCATAGCGCGCTATTTTGTTGTTTCGGGTGCAACATCGCCAGCGCGCTCGGCGATTGGGCGTGCGTAGCGCACCAGCGACACAAGGAACTTGCCGGACTCTTCGGTCATCGGCAGATGCGCCGAGTTCTCGAACCAGACGAACTGCTTCGACGGCGCCTCCACCTTTGCAAACCATTCTGCGGCGACGGCGGAGTTGACGTTGTAGTCGTGTCGGCCGGCAAAGACGATCAGAGGGCAATCGAGCTTGCGTGTGCCACTCTCATCGAGGCCGAGCACGCCAGCGAGGAGATATTTCTCCGAGAAATCGTTGCCGTCCCAGATGTGTTTGATCTCGCTGTCGCCGTAGTCGGGCGAAAGGTAGGAGAGATCGCTTTCGGCATCGTTGTCCGCGCGATAGGCCATCACCCCGCCATAGTGGCCAAGCCATCTGCGCTCGGTGTAGATGCTTTTGAGCGGCGTATCGCCTTTGGGCGCGGGGTAGGGTGCGACCGCCTCAAGCTGTTTGACGGCTTCGGCATTTCCGTCGCGACGCGCGGCGTCGAGCGCGAAGGTATAGCCCCGCCGTTCGCTTTCGGGGCCGTCCGTCAACTGTCCAACGCCAATATAGGCATGCAGCCACTCCGGATGGCGCTTGGCCAGTTCGAGTCCCAGATAGCTGCCCCAGGAGTGACCGATCACGAAGATCTTCTGCTTGCCGAATTCCCGGCGTACCCACTGTGTCATCTCCTCGGTGTCGGCGATCATCCGGTCGCGCGTCATCGTCGGCGCGACCTTGGCTGGATCGTTGAGCTGATAGGTCTTGCCGGCGCCCCGCTGATCCCATTGCACGACGGTGAAATACTCGTCCCAGCCATGTGCGAACCACCAGCTCATCGGCATCGAGACATAGCCGGGGCCGCCATGAAGCAGGAGCAGGACCGGATTTCGCTTGTCGGCGCTGCGGATCGATACCCATTGATCGATCCCGCCGATCTTCACGGCTTCATCGCGCTCGATCCTTTCGGGCGTGACGATCTTGCGGGCAGCCGCGATAATCTTGATGGCTTCGGCGCGGTTGGCGGGCTTTGGCGCGGTGTCCGCAGCCGATGCGCGCGTAGCCATAAGCAAGATCGCTAATGTGATCACCTTGTTCCGCCGTGCCGCGGGCATGAGCCTCTCCTGCTCCGATTGGCCTTTTGGGATTTAGGCACGAACAAGGGAATGGCAACCGTCAGCTTCGCGCGGAAACTCGCGGATATCGCTGAACCCTTCGCTCGCATGGGACCCCCTTTTTCCCCGCTCCGCCCATCAGGTTGTCAACTGGGCAGCGTCGCCGGAAGAGAACTTCGTGCGCCAAGAAACTCTCGGATTTCGGCAATTGCCTCGCTTAGTCCGCAGCGCTTCACCGGCGCGTCAGGCGGGAAAGCGGAGAGCAGGCGCGAGGGCGTCGCGCCTTCGAGGATCACGAAACAGCCCTTGTCGGCCGCGCCGCGAATGAGCCTGCCGAAGGCCTGTTTCAGGCGCAGCCGCGTCAGCAGATCGTCATAGCTTTTTCCAAAGCGGGCGCGCCGCGCCTTGTGCAGGATCGTGGGCTTCGGCCATGGCACCTTGTCGAACACGACGAGACGCAGCGAACGCCCCGGCACATCGACACCGTCGCGCAGCGCATCGGTGCCGAGCAGGCATGCGTTCTCTTCCGCGCGGAAGAGATCGACCAGGGCGCCGGCATCGAGCTTATCGACATGCTGCGCGTAGAGGGTGAGGCCCGCTTCGCTGAGTGGCGTCGAAAGCCGGCTTTCGACGGCGCGCAACGTCCGCACGGCGGTGAAGAGGCCAAGCCCTCCGCCACCGGCGGCTAGAAACAATTCGCGATAGGCGGCGGCGATCTGGTCGATCTCGCGCCGGTTCACGTCCTTCACCACGAAAATGCGCGCCTGCTCGCCATAGTGGAACGGCGAGCCGAAGCTCGCGCGCTTTGGGGGTTCGGGAAGATGCGCAGCGCCGGTGCGCACCTCCGCGCTCTGCCAATCGTCGGCATCGCCCGCGTCGCGCAAGGTGGCCGAGGTGATGAGCGCCCCGTGCGCGTTGCTTAAGACCTCGCCCGCAAGCGGGATGGTCGGATCGACCCAGTGCCGTTCCAGCCCGACATCGAGATCGCGGCCATCGTCGCGGTCCAGCGTGAACCAGTCCACGAACTCGTCGTTCACCTCGCCCGTATCCAGCGCATCCAGCATCTGCATCCAGGCGGGCAGGATGATCTTCGCGCGCCGCTCCAGTCCACGTCGTACCGCGTCGATGCGCGCGCGCTGGAAGGTCTCCAGTTCCTTTGTCTTGTCGTCCAGCGTCTTGCGCAGATGGTGTGCAAGACGCAGCAGTGGTGCTGTGAGACGCTTGAGCCCGCGGCTCAGTTCGCGTGCCGTCTCGATGACATCTTCGCCAAGGGGCACGGTTTCGGCTTCGAGCGAATAGAACGCGTCGGCGTCTTCCGACCGTGCGCGGATGTGCCGGTGGCATGCGGCGAGGAAGACTTCACCGGGCCCGCGACCGCCACCGCCCTGCAGCCGCGACATCCAGCCTTCGCCGGCGAGCACGCTGGACGCCGCGATGGCTTCGTCAAGCGCGTGTTTTGCTTCCTCGCTGTCTTCGATCAGGCCGTCGAGCCGTTCGGTAAGGCCGCGCGAGCGGCTACGGGCGCGCGCCTCCGGGCCGCGGATCCAGCGGCGCATGTCGGCCATCTCGCTGCCGGAGACCAGCGCCGCAAACCCGCTGTCTGCGGCATCGAACAAATGGTGGCCTTCATCAAACACGTAACGCACGCGGCGCTCCGGCGGCGTGTCCGTGGTTTCGTCCACGCTCAGCCAGTCCTGCGCCGCCTGTGCGATCACGAGCGCGTGGTTGGCGACGACGATGGGCGCGTGGCGCGCGCGGCGGATCACACGCTCGATGAAGCAGGCGCGATAATGCGGGCAGGCGGCATAGACGCACTCGCCACGCCGGTCGGTGATCTCGCGCAGCGACAGCGAGGCGCCGAGGAATGCAGGAAAGCCATAGCCGGAGATATCGCCATCGGGCGTCGCCGCGATCCAGCGCGCGATCAGCCCGAGTGCGACGGCACGCTGTCCCGGCGCCAGCGCCGTACGCTGCGCCGCCTCCTCGAAATTCAGCAGGCAGAGATAATTCTCGCGGCCCTTGCGCACGACGGCCTTCTCGTTGCGCTCCACCGGATCGGGGTAGAGCCGCGCGATCTCCTGCACGATCTGGCGCTGCAGGTTGCGGGTATAGGTCGAGATCCAGAGCCCTGGCCCGTTCTTCTCAGCCCACACGCTTGCGGGCGCGAGATAGCCGAGCGTCTTGCCGACGCCGGTACCCGCCTCGACCAGCGCGATACGCGGCGCGCCGGCGCGCTCCCGTGCCGTGAAGGCGTATGACGCGGCGTCGCTATAGGACGCCTGTTCCGGCCGCGCCTCGCCTGCAAGACCGACGAGTTGCTGCAAACGCGCGCGCGCTTCGAGGGGATCGACCGGAAGCGCGCCAGGCTTGTCCGGCGCAGCGTCGTCTTCCCAGGTAGGAAGGCTGCGCCAGGCTTCGAGACCCGCGATGGGCGAAAGCTTCTCTTCGCTTCGTCCGATGGCATCCAGAATATGTGGCGCCCAACGCCAACCCGATTTGCCCATGGTCCCGGCAAGCGGGCGGATCGCGGCACGTGCTTTCTCATTGAACTGGCTAAGCTCTGCCAGCAGATGTTCCGCCGCTTTGCGCAACACACGTGCGGAGTCTTCCGGTGTATGCGGCACTTCCAGTCCGAGACAACGCGCAAGCCCGAGCGCGCTTGGCACACAGGGCTGCCCAGGCCGCACGAACACGAACAGCTCCAGCACGTCGAACAGAGCACCGGCCGGACTGGTCTTCAGACGCCCCGCAACAAAGGCCGCATGCGCAACGATCACATTGCCGGTGCGGAAGAGATGCCGCGCTTCGTCGATCCGCGCGCGCTCGCAAGTGCCGTCTGTCGCGCACACGACCGCGCCGCCGGGCGCAGGCACAAGCGCAGGAAGATCAAGGCGCAGCACGATTTCGTTCGGCATTTGTACCAATATGCTTCTTGGGCATAGGATTGGAAGCCCCAAGGGAGGTGAAGACCATGCGCGTGTCCGCGATTTTGCTTTCGATAGCACTCGCCGCTTGCGTTTGTGGCGTCTCCTTGGCGGCGACGCCACAGCCTATGCACAAGGGTGTTGTCCGCGATAAGCCTGTACGCTCAAGTCGGCTGAGGACGTTGTACGATCAGACCGGCCATGATTCCGGTATCGGCGTCCCTTCGCAGAACTTCGAGGATGAATTCGACATCTACGACGATATGCTGGCCGACGATTTCGTGGTGCCGGAAGGCAAACGATGGAAGATCAGCGAAATCGAGGTCGAAGGCACCTATTTCGACGGAATCGGCCCAGCGCACTCGCTCAACATTGCTATCTACAAGAACAAGCAGGGTCTACCGGGCAAGCTTGTCGCGAAATACGACGAGATCGGGATAGCGGAAGATCGTTTCGGCCCGTTGGTCGTACAACTTCCGGAATGGCTGAAACTGAAGCCAGGGCGTTATTGGATGTCGGTCCAGGCCAATCTGGACTTCTCCGTGGAGGGCGAGTGGGGCTGGGAAACCGCGTCGATCATCTTGGACAATCCGGCGGTGTTTCAGAATCCCGGCGATGGTTTCATGACCGGTTGTACCACTTGGGCGCCGCTGAGGACCTGTATATCCGATTTTGAAGCGGGCGACCTGTTGTTCGCGCTTCGAGGCCGGGAGACTACGCCGCAAGGTCCGGATAGAGGTTGATCAGCGAGCGGCGGACCCGCTCGTGCTCCCACACGATGAGTTGCGCCGTGCTGCGCAGATCTGCCGGAGGCGCGCCATCGCGAGCGGCTTGCGCGAAGCCGCGTGCCGCCGCCGTCATGGCGGTCAGACCCAAGCCGCCCGCGCTTCCCGCGATGTCCTGCGCCAGCCTCGTTGCTTCTGGCCAGTTGGCATCGTTGCTGGCTTCATCAAGCGCGCGGCATAGCGCCTCCGCCGACGCGATGTAGGATTTCAGGATTTCTACCAGCTTTGCTGCGCCGAAAGACTTCTCGAGTTCCGCGAAGGCGGAGGGATCGATGGCGGCGGCGCTGCCGGAAGGCGGTGGTTCCGGTGAGGCTTCCTTGCGTCCGCGATCGAGGACGGCATGGATCGCGTTGTAGATCTCGCGCGCCGGTGCTGGCCAGCGCAGGAGCGCGTCGGCGCAGGCCGGTGTGCGCTCGCCGCCTTTCACCACTGCAAGCAAGGGCGCCTTGAAGCCTGGCGCTGCGGCCAACGTGTCCGCATCGGATGCGGCCACGATGATCAGGTCGAAGCGTCCCCGTGCGGCGCGCGCAACCGCATCGGCCACACCCTCCGCGCATTGCAGCGTGTTGCCGAACGGTTCGAGGAGATCAGCGAGGTGACGCTCGGCTGGGTCGTCGTGCACGAAAACTAGTAACGAGAGTCCGGTCGGTGCGGGCGACGCATCGATTGCCGCGACCGCACCGGTGCGGGCGTCGGTGTTGCTGGCCGCCGGGATCGTGAACCAAAACGTCGATCCCGCGCCCGGCGCGCTCTCGAAACCGGCTTCGCCGCCGGCGGCCTCCGCCACGCGCTTGACAACCGCGAGCCCCAGTCCTGCTCCCTGATGCGGCCGCGTATAGGACGTGTCGCCGGGCGCGAAAGCCTTGAAGAGTTTGTCCGCGATTTCCTGTGGAACGCCCTGTCCCGTGTCGATAACACTGAAGCGGACCGCGCTGCCGCCCTGGTCGCGGATCTCTTCGACGACCCGGATCTCGACGCCGCCGCGATCGGTGAATTTGAGCGCATTGTCAGCGAGCTTGAGCAATATCTGCCGCACGCGGCGCGGATCGGCAGCGACGCGGGGGAGCATGTTCGCCGCCGTCACAGTGAGTCGCAGGTGCTTCTCCCAGGCGCGCGGCTGCAACAGACGGGCTACGGCACGCGCCGCTTGCGCCGGGTCGCAATCTTCCGCCGCGGCACTGTCGTCATCGGCGCGCGTAAGCGCGATGACGTCGTCGAGCAATGTCTGCAGCCCGCTTCCGGCTCCGAGCATGACCTTCACATGGTCGCGATAGGGCTTTTCCAGTTCGGCGCGATCGAGCAACTGCGCCATGCCGAGCAGCGCGTTCAGCGGCGTTCGAAGCTCATGGCTGATGTTGGCGATGAAAACCGACTTCGCCTGCGCGCTCGCGATCGCGGCATCGCGCGCGCTTTCCGCATCCTGCTTTTCGTCGGAAAGGCGACTGACGAGATGGGCGTTCTCGTTGCGGAGATAGAGGCACTCTTCCATGATCGCGGCGATGCCGCCGCAATAGCTGTAGAGCACCGCCGTGAAGAGCACGATCAGGACCGCGGTCATGATTGCGTAAGTGTCTCCCTGCCGGAGAAACAGATAGACCAGCGGCGCCAGCGCGAAACTCGCATGGACGAGATAGGCGGGCCGGTAAGCGGACCGCGCAATGAATTCCGTCGCCGTCATGCCCAGAAAAGCGAGTGCCAGATAGGCCTGCGCCGGATAGGAGTTGGGCACAAACCAGAAGCAGGCGCCTATCCCCCATGTCGCGCCCGCGATGGCCGACACAAAGGTATAGCGATGGGCCCAGAAATACGGATCGCTGCGCAGTCCCCGCCTTTTGTACGCTGTTGTGAGTTGCTCGGACGCGATGACGACTGCGATCAGGAGCGCGAGCGGCATTAGCGGGATGAAGCCGGTGTGCCCGCCGCCGAACAGCGTCACCGGGATGCAGAGCGCTGCGAACGGAAGTGACAGATAGTGCCGCCCGAGCGCGTAAAGCACGTCGATGCGGCCGGCGAAGATGGCGCGCTCGTCGTTCGGATTCTGCTTGGCGACAACGGCCATTGAAGGTATCCCTCGACAAAGCCTAGCTTTGTCCCCTTTCCATTCGCTTAAGGTTAAGGTTTTCCAATGATTTCCGGCGACCCGCGGCTGCGCGAAGCGGCCCTCAAAGCCCGCGCCTGGCCGTTCGAGGAAGCGCGCAAGGTCGTCGCGCGTGCGGAACGCCGCGCGGCAAAAGGCCTACCGGTCAACGAGGTGTTGTTCGAGACCGGCTACGGCCCGTCCGGCCTGCCGCATATCGGCACCTTCGGCGAGGTTGCGCGCACGACCTGGGTCCGGCGCGCCTTCGAACTCATGTCGCCCACCAAGACGCGGCTGATCTCGTTTTCCGACGACATGGACGGTCTGCGCAAAGTGCCGGGCAATATCCCGAACGCCCAGCTGCTCGAGGCCAATCTCGGCAAGCCGCTGACGTCGGTGCCAGATCCGTTCGGCACGCATGAAAGCTATGGCGCGCACAACAATGCGCGTCTGCGCGCATTCCTGGACCGGTTCGGCTTCGATTATGAGTTCCTGAGCTCGACCGAGTGCTACCGCAGCGGCCGTTTCGACCAGGCGCTCCTCGCGGTTCTCGAGCATTACGAGACGGTGCGCGACATCGTGCTGCCGACCCTGGGTGCGGAGCGGCGGGCGACCTATTCGCCGTTCCTGCCGGTCTCGCCGAAAAGCGGGCAGGTGCTGCAGGTGCCCATCCTGGAATGGAACAAGAAGACCGGAACCATCGTCTTCGAGGACGAGGGTCAGAAGACCGAACTTCCCGTGACCGGCGGGCATGTGAAATGCCAGTGGAAGGTCGATTGGGCGATGCGATGGTATGCGCTGGGCATCGATTACGAAATGTCGGGCAAGGATCTGATCTCGTCGGTCGAGCTTTCGACCAAGATCGCGCGCGCGCTCGGCGGCGAACCGCCCGAGACGCTGAATTACGAACTCTTCCTCGACGAGCACGGCCAACGCATCTCGAAGTCCAAGGGCAATGGCCTGTCGGTCGACGAATGGCTGACCTATGGCCCGGACGAGAGCATCGCGCTCTATATGTTCCAGAAGCCGCGCGCGGCCAAGAAGCTGTACTTCGACGTGATCCCGAAGACGGTGGACGAGTACGTCACCTTTCTCGAGAAATTCCGGGAAGAGGGCCTGGAGGCGCAGCTCGAAAATCCGGTCTGGCACATCCACAACGGCAAGCCGCCGGCGGAAACCTATCCGGTCAGCTTCGCCCTGTTGCTCACGCTGGTCGCGGCGTCGAATGCGCATGAGCGCGATCTTTTGTGGGGCTTCATCCGTGCCTATGCGCCGGAAGCCAATCCGAAGGACAATCCGGGACTGGACCGTCTCGTCGGCTATGCGCTGCGCTATTACGATGACTTCGTGAAGCCGGCGAAGCAGTACCGCGCGCCGACGGAGAAAGAGCTTGCCGCGCTCGTGGATCTCGCGGATGTGCTCGAGAAATTCGGCAACGAACGCGATGCCGAGAAAGTGCAGTTCGAGGTCTATGAGGTGGGCAAGCGCCACGCTTTCGATCCGCTTAGGGACTGGTTCAAGGCGATCTACGAGGTTGTGCTGGGACAGACACAAGGACCCCGCTTCGGTTCCTTCGCCGCGCTGTTCGGCTGCACGGAAACCGCCGCGATGATCCGCAGAGCGCTTGCGGGCGCTGCGTGAGGCGCATTCTCGGCGCGACAATGCTGGCCGTGTTGCTCGTATCCTCCGCGCAGGCGGCCGACGATGCTCGCGCGCTTTACCGCCAGGGGCAATACGAACAGGCGATCGCCGCGGCCTCGGCCGAAAACAGCGCCGGCGGCTTTGCACTCGCCGCGCGTGCGGCGATGGCAGAAGCGATGATGCGCGCGCCGTGTCTGGATTGTCTGAAGCGCGCGGAGTCTCTCGCGCGCAAATCCGTTTCCATGGATGGCGGTCTGACCGACGGGCATGTTTATCTCGCCACTTCGCTCGGTTATCAGGCGCGTCTCATCGGCATGATCCGCGCGCGGCTCGCGGGATATCCGGAAGAAGCCAAAACGCAACTCGATGAAGCCCTGCGGCACGATCCCCAGAACCCCTGGGCACTGGCCGCACTTGGCGGATGGCATGTCGAGATCGTGCGCGGCGGCGGTGCGACCCTGGCACGATGGCTCTATGGTGCGAGCGTGCCGGCTGGGATTTCATGCTTCGAGAAAGCGTTCAAAGCGGCACCCGACAACATCGTGTTGCGCTATCAATATGCTTTGTCGCTCGGCGGACTCGATCCCGTTCTCTATCGTGCCGTGATCACCGATGCGCTGATACATACGGATAACGGTGCTGCCGTCAGTGCCTATGACAGGTTCGCGCAGAAGCGCGCGCGGGAACTGCTGGCGCTGCTCAAAAGCGGCGATCAGGCCGCGTTCAGCCGGATCGTCCGGCGCGATCAGGGATATCCCTGAACCTAAATGCCGCCGCTCGACGTCGTTCCATAGAATTCGCCGATGCGGGTGGTCAGCGCGCGCACGAGATCGCGCTCCGCGTCACTCAGCAACGGCGTCCAGATGTCGAAGATCAACACCGCGCGGGGCAGGTCGCTGTCGTTCCAGGCTTCGTGATTGATGGAATCGTCGAACACGAACGCTTTGCCTGCATGCCATTCGCGTGTCTCGCCGCCGACCCGGAATCCGCAGCTCGGCGGCACGACCAGCGCCAGATGGACCACGAGCCGCGTGTTCACCGGGCCGGTATGCGCCGGGATCCGGCTTTTGGCATCGAGCAGGGAAAACATCGCCGTCGGTCCGCTGCCGGGCACATCCCAGCGCGGCCGGGCTTCGAGGGCGGTGACGGTTTTGGGGCAGCGCGCGATGTGTTCGGGAAACGCCTTGCCTTCGCGCCACAGCGAATAGACACCCCAACGGCGCGAGTGATTGAGTTCGCGCCATTGATCCATGGGCAGTCCCTGCGGATCGGCGACATAAGGATCGAGCACTGTCGAACCTTCCGACATTACGTCGAGAAATTCGTTGCGGATGTCGTCCGCCGCGGCTTCGATTCCATCGAGCCACGGGAAGTCGGCGCGCTCGTAGAATTCGATGGCCGGCATTTCGGGGAAATACATGAACGTCGGCTGCTGGCGCCAGATGCGCCGCTTCTGCAGCATCGTGTCCACACATTTGTCGAAACGCCTGAGCGATTGATCGGCATGGCGCATGCGCAACGCCTCAAGCCCTTCGGCGACATAGGCTTCGAGGGCTTGCGCGTTCGCATCGACAATCTGTTGCGCCTGTTGGAGCGGCGCTTCCATCCAGGGCGGCGGCTGGAAGCCCGGCGGTAGCATCTGCAGTAGCGTGCGGTAGGTCATCGCCGCCGCGCGCGTGCGGCCCTGCGATGTCTCGATGTCTCCCTTCTGCAAGAGAGCGCTCAGATTGTTCGGTTCGGCCTTCAGAACCCGTTCGAGTGCGACCAGCGCATCGTCATTGCGGTTCAGCGCGCGCTGCGCGAGGGCGAGATTGAACCAGGTTTCCGCATGCGATGGATGGGACTTCGCCGTCCGTTCCAGAAGTGCGCGTGCGCCTGCGGCGTTGCCGGACCTCAGCATTCTCGATGCGGCTTCGTTCAGTACCAGCGGATGCTGTGGCGCTTCGCACTCCGCCTGCCGCAGCAACCGGTCCGCTTCCTGCGCGCGGCCGAGTTCCGCCGCCTGACGCGCCGAAATTACTAGCGAACGTACCCGTTGATCAGTGGCCGGCGCGGGTGCAAGCGCGGCTCCGCTCATGATGATGTCCAAAAAACTTACAGATGCAGGCCGGACAATAGCGGGCGGATATTGCGCGTGGATGCGACGGAGCATCACGTCGGCGTGAAAATCTTATCAATGTGTCGTGAACGGTAATCGCGGACACGGTGCGGATAAATTTCGTGCGAATTCCCATGTGGGATTCACATATGCAAAAATTGCACGGGGGACATTCGCCGCCGGTGAAGCTTGAAAGCAGTGCTACTGGCTCGCCCAGATGATGCGGTGAACAAAAACGATATCGGGCAAAGGGAAAGTTCTGTCTTCATGAGCCGGGTTCAGCGATTTGAGTTCGATCCGCTGTGCTGTCATGCGCGCCAGCAGCTTCGCCATCACTTCCCCTTCATACGTTTTGACTATGACGCGGTCGCCGCGGCGTGGCGTGGTCGTTGGAGAAACAACGACACGGTCGCCGTCGCGATAAATCGGCAGCATGGAGTCACCGGTCACCTCAAGTGCATAGGCGTGCTCGTCGGCGAGTTCCGGAAAAGCGATCTCTTCCCATCCGCTGCCGATGGGAAATCCTGCGTCGTCGAAAAAGCCGCGGCTCCCGGCCTGGGCTATCCCGATCAGTGGGATCATCCGTGAGCGCGTGGCGCCGCCTTCGACGAGACTGACAAACTCGTTGAGCGAGGCGCCGGTCGCGGACAGGACCTTCGAGACGCTCTCCGTCGACGGCCAGCGCAGCTTTCCGTTGGCGCCACCGCGCTTGCTCTTGTTAAAAGTCGTCGGATCGAGGCCCGCGAGTTTGGCGAGGCCCGAAGGGGAGAGATCGTTGCGTGCTGCAAGCGCGTCGATCGCGCTCCAAATTTGTTTGTGGGTCAGCATGGCGTATAAGAAAGTGATCCAGAGGAAGGTCAATATTCCTACTTTAAAGGCGTTTTTGCCGATGGGTCCACAGGAATTTTCATGATCGATTTTGCTGCTCGCGCACTGGCTGTTCTGCCCGCGGAAGCCGCGCACCGGACAACGGTCCGCCTGACGAGGCTAGCCGGGCCTTTTCTGGCGGGGGCCAAAGCGGACGATGCCAGGTTGAAGGTCCGGCTTCTCGGGCTCGAATTCCCAAACCCTGTCGGGCTGGCTGCAGGCTTCGATAAGAATGCCGAGGTCCCGCACGCCATGGGCAAGCTGGGCTTCGGTTTTGTTGAGTGCGGCACAGTCACGCCGCGGCCCCAGCCGGGCAATCCCAAACCGCGCCTGTTCCGCCTCCGGGAAGACGGCGCGGTCGTCAATCGCATGGGCTTCAACAATGACGGCATGGAGCTGGCTGCGAGCAGGCTGGCTGGCCGCGCGCGGAGCGGCATCGTCGGCATCAACATCGGCGCCAACAAGGATTCCGCGGACCGCATCGCCGATTACGCGGAGGGCTTCCAGCGCCTTGCGCCGCTTGCCGACTACGTGACGGTGAATGTGTCTTCGCCCAACACGCCGGGTCTGCGCGGATTGCAGAACCGCGAAGAATTGCATCGCCTGCTGCAGGTTCTCATCGGCTTTCGCGCAGAACAGACACAGAAAAAGCCGTTGCTGTTGAAGATCGCGCCCGATCTTGACGAGCACGCGCTGGACGATATTGCCGCGGTCGTCACGGACGCTGGCATCGAAGGCATCATCGTATCGAATACGACGATCGACCGCCCATCGTCGTTGCGCAGTCCGCATGCGCGCGAGAGTGGGGGGCTTTCCGGCAAACCGCTGTTCGAGCCGTCGACGCGTATCCTGAAACAAATGCGCCAGCGCGTCGGCACGCGCCTTCCGCTCATCGGCGTGGGCGGGATCGCAAGCGGCGCCGATGCGTATGAGAAAATCCGTGCCGGTGCGAGCCTCGTGCAGCTTTACACCGCACTCGCTTATCAGGGCCCCGGACTGGTCACGCGCATCAAGCGTGAATTGCTCGACCTTCTTGTGCGCGATGGCTTTGCGGACGTTTCCGCGGCGGTTGGCGCGGACGTCTAGCCCAGCAGGAAATGGCCCCGAAAACTTGCGACGGGCTTGGCAGCATCTTCCTGCCACATCTCCGCCCGTGCGGCGACGACGCGCCGTCCCTGACGGACGATGAAGCCTCGCGCGTGACTGGTGAGCGCACGCGCGCTGCGCAGATAATCGATTGTGATGTCGACCGGCCTCGGCACCGTTGCGGCCCCCGTTTCCCAAATCGTTTGTACGAGGGCCGCGGTCTCCAGCAGCGAACCGACAACACCGCCATGGAGCGCCGGCAAAACGGGATTGCCGATCAATTTCGGATCGAACGGCATGTCGAGGATCAACGCGCCGTCTTCGATGCGCGCGAAGAGGCCAAGCCAGGCGCAATAAGGCACCGCCGCCAAGAGCGCGTTCGGATCGGCGCCTTGTTCCCCGGCGCGCGCGAGAAGTTCCATCAGCGCTTCTCCATCTGCGCGAGTGCATCGAGAGGCGTGAGCATGAAGGTGGCGGTCGCGATCGCGACAGGATCGTCGCGCGTTGTCTGGAAGGCATAGCCACGCGTGAAGGCGACCTCATGCGCGATCTTCAGGCATTCGGACTCGATGATGAGGTCGGTCTCCGGTTGCGCCGGCTTCATGTAGTCGATGCGCAGGTCGAGCGTGGCAATCATCGCGGGCATCCTGAGCGCCGACCCGACCGCCATACCGCAGGCCTGATCCAGCAGCGCGGTCAGCACGCCGCCATGGATCACGCCCGTGTCGGGATTGCCGACAAGGAAGGGCTGGAACGGCAGGCGGATGCGGCCGCGACCCTCGGCGTAACCCTCGAGAATGCCTCCAAGTGCCCGTAGGAACGCAGTATCGCCCATGCCTTTGCGCATCGCCGTTCGCCAGAATTCCGCCGGTTCGTTCATATCCCGGTCTTAAGGCTCGCATCGGGGAAGTCAAAGTTGACGACTCGTCATGGATCGCTAGAGTCCGCCGCCCAAGGGGAGATGCCGATGGAAGCCGCGCTTGTGAGACCTGCCGCGCCGCGTGCCCCTGGGGGCAAACGCGAGCAGACCAAGGTGCAGAACCGCCAGATCATCCTGGAGGCGGCCCGAGGCGTCTTTGCCGAGATGGGATATGGCGCCACGACCGTGCGCGACATCATCCGCGCCACGCCATTGGCATCGGGCACGTTCTACAATTACTTCAAGTCCAAGGAAGAGATTTACCAGGCGATCCGCGACGAGGCCGCGCTCGCCATCCGCCCGCAACTCCGCGAAGAGCGCCAGAAGGCCGCCACGGTCGAGGAGTTCATCTCCGCCACGTTCCGCACCTATTTCGAGGTGGTGACGCGCGATGAGGTGAACTTCCGCACCATCCGTCACAGCGCCGACGCCACGCGCATGCGCATGGACACGCCGGAAGTGATCGCCGGGTTCGAAGAACTCCGCGAGGATATCGAGCAGGGCATCGCGCGCGGCGTCTTCCCGCCGATCGATGCGGATTATCTGATGGCGTCGATCGTGGGCGTGGCGTTCGAGATCACCGAGCGCATCCTGCGCCGCGAGAACCGCGACGCCAGGGCGGCCGCCGATTTCGCCACCGCGCTGTTCCTGGGCGGCATCCGCGCGCTGCCGCATATCGGCGAGGGCACGCCCGCCAACGACGCGGCATGAAGGCGCTTCTCTGTCGCGCCAACGCTGACGACATCGGTACGGCAGGGATCGAAGACGTGACCTTGCCCGATCTGGGGATGCACGAGGTGCGCATCCGCGTGCGTGCGGCGGCCGTGAACTTCCCCGACATCCTGATGATCCAGGGCAAGTATCAGCACAGGCCGGATCTTCCGTTCATTGTCGGCGGCGAACGGGCAGGCGCTGTGATCGCAGTCGGTTCGGGCGTGACAAGGTTTGGAATTGGCGACCGCGTTGTCGGCGGCGCGCTGTCGGGCGGCTTTGCAGAAGAGGCGCAGGGACCGGAGAGTTCGTATCGTCCAATTCCCGGCGGCGCCGATTATGCGACCGCGGCCTCTTTCACCACGGCTTATCTCACCGCTTATGTCTCTCTGGTCCGCCGTGGAGAGTTGCAGAAGGGCGAGACGCTTCTGGTCCACGGTGCGGCGGGTGGCGTGGGACTGGCGGCGGTCGATCTCGGCAGATTGCTGGGCGCAACCGTCATCGCCACCGCATCGACCGCCGAAAAGCGCGCATTCTTGAAGGACTACGGCGCCGATCACGTGCTGCCGTCGTCGGGATTTCGTGAGGCGGTCAAGGAGCTGACCGGTGGCCGCGGCGCGGACGTGATCTACGATCCTGTCGGCGGCGACGTCTTCGACGAGAGCGTGCGCTGCATCGCCTTCGGCGGCCGCATCCTGATTGTGGGCTTCACCTCAGGCCGCATCCCGAGCGTCAGCGTGAACATGCCGCTGATCAAGGGTTTCTCGGTCGTCGGGGTGCGCGCCGGCGAGTACGGCCGCAAATATCCCGAAAAGGGCCGCGAGAACATCGCGGCCATTGACGGTTTACTGGCCGAGAGCAAGATTCGCCCGCACATCTACGCCCGCTTTCCGCTCAATCGCGCGATCGAAGCTATGAACTTGCTCACTGGGCGGCAAGTCATCGGCAAAGTAGTGGTAGAGCCATAATACTGGAGGACGTTGTGAACTACTGGCTAGACCTCTTCACGCCCTACACTTGGACAAAGTTTCAAGTGAATGGCGCGTCGATCTCGGGATTCCGGTCACGGCAACGAAAAACTGCACATGAAAAAGTGAAAGATGGGGACATTTTCGTCTGTTATCTCACCAAACTTTCTAGATGGTGTGGACTACTACAAATCGAAGGCACGGCGTTCGACGATTCAACCCCATATTTTGCCGAAGAGGATGACCCGTTCACGGTCCGATTCAGGGTGAAGCCCATAGTAGCACTCAATTTTGAGCATGCAATTCCTGCAGAAACGCCTGAACTTTGGACGCGGCTCAGCTTTACAAGAGAAATAACTCCCGGCTCTTTCGGGTGGGGCCAAACAGCCGGCTTACGGCAATCATTGGTCAAGCTGGGCTCGGGCGACGGTAAGCTCTTGGCAGATGCTTTACGCACGCAATTGAAGCAACAAAAGGTTCACACGCTGGACGCGCAGGATCGCCGACTTGTTGAACAAAGAACCGTCGTTCGTACCGAACGAGGCGATGTGGAAGTCGAAGTTCCCGACCGTGTTGAGCCAATCCAGGACGCAGCAACACCCGCGTTGGAAGTGAGAGAGTCGATAACGCGCCAAGCAAACGTAGCTGAACTTGGGGCGGCGCTAGGATTCAGCTTGTGGATTCCGGCAAGCGACCGAACGCGAGTGTCTGAACATCTGACTGAAGCTGCACGCGTGAAATTGCTCTCTCGCCTACCTGTAAACTTCAACGAAGCGACCAACAAAACGATCGAGAACATCGACGTGATATGGCTTCAACGCAACGCAATCATGCACGCATTTGAAATTGAACACACAACATCGATCTATAGCGGACTGCTGAGAATGGCAGACTTGCTCGCCATGCAGCCGCGCCTTGATATCCCCTTGCATATTGTGGCGCCCGAAGCGAGGCGCAACGACGTGCGAAGAGAGATACTCAGGCCTGTCTTCTCTGTGCTTGATGGCGGCCCCATGTCCAAGCGATGTTCATATCTATCTTACGATGCAATCGATCAACTTCTGGCACTCCCGAACTTGGGGCACCTGCGCGAAACGATACTTGGCAGCTACGAAGAACATTTTGACGAATAGTGCTCAGCAGCTTTGTAGGGTCAGCTCATCTAGCGCCTTCAGGATGGATTGCGTCATCGCAGCGGTCCCCACCTTGTTCATGCCGGACTGCATGATGTCGGCGGTTCGGTAGCCTTCTGCCAGCACGCGGTCCACGGCGCGCTCAAGGAGTTGCGCGTCTTCGATCCGGCTGAAGGAATAGCGCAGGCACATCGCGAAAGAGAGGATGCCGGCGATGGGGTTGGCGATGCCTTTGCCCGCGATGTCCGGCGCCGAGCCGTGGATCGGTTCGTAAAGCGCGGCCTGTTTGCCGGAAGGCTGCTTCGCACCGAGCGATGCCGACGGCAGCATGCCGATGGAGCCCGTGAGCTGCGCGGCTTCGTCCGAAAGCACATCGCCGAAGAGATTGTCGGTGACGATCACGTCGTATTGCTTGGGATTGCGCACGAGCTGCATCGCGCAATTATCGGCCAGCACGTGGGTGAGTTCGATATGCGGAAATTCCTGCTTGTGGACCCGCGACACGACCTCGCGCCACAGGACTCCCGTCACCATGACGTTCGACTTCTCGGCAGAAGCCACGCGCTTTGAGCGCAGTCCCGCCAGCTCGAATGCCACCCGCGCGATGCGCTCGATCTCGTGCGTCGTGTAGACCTGCGTGTCGACGGCGCGCTTCTGGCCGTCGGGCAAGGTCGTCGTTTCCTTCGGCGCGCCGAAATAGACGCCGCCGGTCAGCTCGCGCACGATCAGGATGTCGAGGCCGGATACGATCTCGGGCTTCAGCGAGCTGGCATCCTTAAGCGCATCGAAGCAGAGCGCCGGGCGGAGATTGGCGAAGAGTTCGAGATCTTTCCGTAGCCGCAGCAACCCTTGTTCCGGCTTCTGATGGAACGGCAGCGAGTCCCATTGGGGGCCGCCAACGGCACCGAACAGCACCGCGTCCGCTGCCTTCGCCTTCGCAATCGTCTCATCGGGACCGGGTGTGCCGAAAGTCTCATAGGCGTTGCCACCAACGGCCGCGGTTTCGGTTTGGAAGGCGAAATTGCGGTTCTTCGCAAACCAGCCGAGCACGCGCTGCGTTTCGTCGATCACCTCGGGGCCGATGCCATCGCCGGGCAGGAGCAGGATGCTGTAAGCTGTCATGGCTTTCTTTCGAGGGACCGAAAATGAAGACCGCAAGCGCGATCTGTCTGATCGCCATGCTGCCATTCGCGGCTGCGCATGCCAAGGAGCCCACGCTCTATGATCGTGTGGCGGCGCGTCTCAAGCACGATCGCGCGCTCGCAGCCCAGCTTGGTCATCCGGCGCGGGAGATGAAAAGCGTCGCCTGGATGATCGGCACGTGGGACATCTTGACCAAGGTCGATGTCGAGCCCGGCCGCGCGCCGGAGAAAGGCCGGAGCGTCGTCACGCCACTGTTCGGCGGCGTCTGGCTCGAAATCCGCGACACCTATCCGCAAGGAAACCAGGACGTCTCCTATCTGGGGTTCAGTCCCGTGACGAAGCGCTGGACCAGCGTGACCGTCGATGGCACCGGCAACGCCGTCTCGAGTACGGCGACGCAGTGGGCCGGCGATCGGATCGCCTTCACCGGCGATGTTGTCGTGATCGGTGAAAAAGCGACGCTGCGTCAGACAATTACGCGCCGGGGCGAACGTGCCTATACGGTCACTAACGAGGAACACATGCCGAGCGGGGCGTGGCGCCTGCTCGATACCTATCGCTACACCAAACGCTAGAGCCAGGGCGTCTGCGCTTTGCGGCGCGCTTCGAAGTCCGAGATCTTGGTATCGTGGCGCAGCGAGAGGGCAACATCGTCCCAGCCGTTCAGCAGGCATTGCTTGCGAACCGGATCAATATCGAATTTCACGCAGCCGCCATCCGGCCCGCGGATTTCCTGCTTCTCGAGATCGACGGAAATGATCGCGTTGGCGCCGCGGCCGGCATCGTCCATCAGCTTGTCGATGTCTTCCTGTGGCAGCCGGATCGGCAGGATGCCGTTCTTGAAACAGTTGTTGTAGAAGATATCGGCGAAGCTCGGCGCGATCACGCAGCGGATGCCGAAATCGAGCAACGCCCATGGCGCATGCTCGCGCGAAGAACCGCAGCCGAAATTGGCGCCGGTCACAAGAATCTGCGCATTCTTGTAGGCAGGCTTGTTGAGCATGAAATCCGGATTCTCGCTTCCGTCCGGATGCGAGCGCATTTCGTGAAACAGCGCCTTGCCGAGCCCCGTACGTTTGACGGTCTTCAGAAACTGCTTGGGGATGATCATGTCGGTATCGACGTTGATCATGTCGAGGGGGGCCGCGACGCCGCGGAGCTGCCGGAACGGTTCCATGGCTTCGACGTTAGCGGTGGTACCCAATTGTCTCAAGTTAGAACTGTTCAAAACATGGGGCATCGCTGTTACGGTCGCTGCTCCAAATTGTCACGCCAATTATCACGGAGGTCCCATGTCGAGTGAAGTCCTGCACGTTCCGCGCGAGCGCCTGTCCAAGCAGACGCTGATGCTGCATTACGCGATCGTTTCGCTGATGGAAGAGCTGGAAGCGGTCGACTGGTACCGCCAGCGTGCCGACGACATCGACGATACCGAACTCAAATCCGTCCTTCTCCACAACGCGAACGAGGAGATCGAGCATGCCTGCATGGTGCTCGAATGGATCCGCCGCAACGAACCGCGCTTCGACAAGGAACTGAAAGAATATCTCTTCACCACGGCGCCGATCGTGCAGGTGGAAAAGATCGCGGAAGGCAAGGACAAGGATTAAGCCAAACCCTCAAGCGGCACGGTGTCGTGGAAGCGGGTGAGATCGACCACCCGCCGCCCCTTCGGCGTCAGGTACAGTACGTCCACGAAGCGGTGGCCGCGGACGAGGTCGTCGGGGCCGTAGGAATAGCGGGCATAGATGGTCTCGGCCATCGTGGCATCCGCTCCCGAAAGAAGGGCGATCAGCTCGATCTGCCGGTCGATCATGTCCTGTTCGGTCACGCCGAAAAGCGGGCTCGTCTCGTCGATGACGTGCATGATCGTCCACGACAGCGCAAAGAGCGAGGTGCGCGCGCGCACCAGTTTCAGCTCCTGGAAGCGCCGCATTACGAGCCCTTCGCAGCTCTGGTGCTGGCAGGCAAGCGTGACTGTGATAGAGGCGTCGAGGATCTGATTGCCGCGCTGATTGGCGGTGCGGAACATCAGGGTTGGCACGCCGTCATACGGCGCGATCACGGCAACCTTCGAGAACACGATGCGCGAAAAGGGGCGCGAGAAGCGCGCGAAGATCATGCCGGTGAAAAGCGCGAGCACGACGTAGCCCACGAAGGCCTCGACGATCACGAGTGTGTTCACCCAGGTCGATTTCGGCGCCATCACGCTGTAGTTGATCGAGCCGATGGTTTGGGCGCTGAAGACGAAAGCGTCCCAGAAATTTCCACGCCGCGCATGCGCAATGCCGCCGGGATCGGTCAGATAGGCCAATGCGAACACGGCGTTGACCGCCACGAACGCGGCGCCAAGGCCGAGAAAGAACACCGACCACGGCACGCTGAGCACGGCATGATAGAAATCCGTGAAGCGGCTCGTATCCTGCCCCTTGATGATCGCGACACGCTTGCGCGTGGGAAGCGCGCCCGGCCTAAACGCGGGCGCTGTCGAGAGGGGGACGTTCTTGTCGTTCATGCCCGATTGTCTATCCAGCGCTGCGCTTTGGAAAGGGCTGTGCGGCTGGTCCGCTTCGCGGGCCGCGACGGCGGCGCGGTGACTTCTAGAACGATGCCGTTGGGGTCTTCGAAATAGAGCGAACGCTGCGACCCGTGCGTTTCTTCCCAGAATTCGATCTGCGCCTTTGTGAGCTTCTTGCGCCAGCTTTCCAGCCGCGGGATCGAACTTTCCGAAAATGCGAGATGGCGCACATCGCGCGCGAAGCCATCGGCCGGTGGGCGCTCGGCCCCGCGCAGGTTCACAAGGACGATCTCACGACCGTCGCCCGCCGCGAAGAACATCATCAGCCAGGGATATCCACCCCAATCCGCGCCGCTGTAGGTGTCGACCAGCGCAAATCCCATCACGTCGCGATAGAACGCAAGGTTCACCTTTGCATCCCACACCGGAAACACGATGTGATCGGTCTTGAGCAATCAATATCCCCGCGCCTTCAGATAGACCGTCCATTTGGCGCGGTGTTCGCGCCCCAGCTCGTGAAGGTAATCCCAGGTAAAAAGGCCGGTATCATGTCCATCGTCAAACCGGATGCGGACGGCATAATTGCCGACCGGCTCCAGAGCCGCGATTGTAATGCTTTCCTTTCCGGTGACGATCTGCTTCTGGCTGGGGCCATGGCCCTGGACCTCGGCACTCGGCGATTCGACACGGAGGTACTCTGCGGAAAGCGCATAGCGTTCGCCGCTATCGAACGCGACGGTCAGCGTCTTCTTCGCCGGATCGAGGCGAAGTTCGGTCGGCCAGGGACGGGTGGCAGGCGCCGTCACTTGGCGTCGCGTTCGGCGTCGCTCAGTTCGCGCGCTTCGCCGGGCAGCATGATCGGGATGCCGTCGCGGATGGGATATGCAAGGCCGGCACTCCGGCTCACCAATTCCTGCCGCTCCCGGTCGTAGACGAGGACGCCCTTGGTCACCGGGCAGACCAATATCTCGAGCAGTTTGGAATCAGGTTCCATGATAGCCCCTAGTTTACCGACACCGGCCCTGCCGGCGCGATTCCCGATATCTCGAGCAGCGCTACGAGGATCGCGACCCGCTCTTCCCACCCGCGCGCTTCCAGAAGCGCCTGCTTCTCGGTCGGCTCGAACGGACAGAGCATGGACAGCGCGTTTACCAGCGTTTCGGCCGGCGCGCTCATCACGCTTTGCCAATCAGCCTTCATGTCCCGGCGCGACAGATAGAGTTTGAGTGCGGTCAACAGACGGTCGCGCGGAAATTCGGCGTCCTCCGCGATGGCCAGATCGCCGGCGAACCGCGTGAAATCCGCGCGCAGCTGCCGAAAAGCCGTGTCAGCCACAAGCTCCTCGACCCAGCGGAAACGGCACACGCCCGTGAGCGTGATCAGGTAGCGCCCGTCATCGGTCTCGCGATAGGCGGAGATGCGGCCGGCGCATCCAACCGAAGACAGCTCGGGCTTCAGGGTCTTCTCTTCGTGTTCGGTGGGCTGGATCATCCCGATCAGCCGCGAGCCCGCGAGCGCTGCATCCACCATCGCCAGATAGCGCGGCTCGAAAACGTTGAGCGGCAATTGTCCGCGCGGCAGGAGCACGACGCCCGTCAGCGGAAACACCGGCAGCGTCGCCGGCAGGTCGTCGATGTTGTGATAGCGCCCTGTCATGAGAACAGGATCGAGGAGAGCTTGCGCCGGGCAGCGATCGTGCGCTCGTCGGTCGGGCCCATCGCCTCGAACAGCGTGACCAGATGTTTGCGCGCAGCCTCGTCGTTCCATTTGCGGTCGCGGCGAACGATCTCGAGCAGCTCGTTCAGCGCCCCTTCGCGGTCTCCGCCGCCGTCGAGCGCCAGCGCAAGGTCATAGCGCGCCTGATGGTCGGCCGGATTGGACGCGAGCTTCTCCCGCAGCGGAGCCGTGTCGGGCGCATTCGCCGCCTGTTCGCGCAGCTTCATCTCGGCTTCGACGGCGCGGATCGCCTCATCACCGGCCCCATCGGGACGCACGAGCTGCAACGTCGTCTTCGCGCGCTCCAGATCGCCGCTCTTCAGATAGCAGCGCGCCAATCCCGCCACGGCCTTGGGATGGCCGGGTTCGTCCTGCAGCACATGCGCATAGGCTTGCGCGGCCATGCCCATATCGCCGGCGTTGAACGCTTCTTCGGCGGCCGCAAGCACTTCCTCTGCGTGATCATGGCCGCCGTGGCCTCCGGTCAGCTGCTGTACGAAAGTGCGAATCTGGCTTTCCGGAATCGCACCCATGAAACCGTCCACCGGTTGGCCATCCCGGAAGGCATAAACCGTGGGTATGGACTGGATGCGCAGTTGCTGTGCGATCTCCGGGTTCTCGTCGATGTTGACCTTGACGAGTCGCACCGCGCCATTGGCCTCGTTCACGGCTTTCTCGAGCGCGGGACCCAGTTGCTTGCACGGCCCACACCATGGCGCCCAGAAATCGACGATCACGGGCACGGTACGGCTGGCGTCGAGCACGTCTGCCGCGAAGGTTTCGATGGAGCTGTCTTTTATATAGGGCCCTGACGCGCTTCCTTCACCGGAAGCACTTGCCGGTTTCGCCGACGCTAGGGGCCGCCCACTTGGGCCGATCAATGCCATTTCTGTTCTTTCCAATTATCCGCGCCAATTGTCCGGGGCCGAAACATGGGCACTCGCGACGCCAAAGAAAAGGCCCGCGTTCCGGTCCGTCCAGCCTACTATAACGCGGCAGCAGGCGGGTGGTATGCACCAAGCCTGCTATCCAGCTTGGCGCAGACCGAGGGCCATTCGCCGGCCAGAATCGAGAAATAGACCGAATCGCGGAAATAACCCCGCGGCATCCACATGTGGCCCCGCAAAATGCCTTCTTCCTTCGCGCCGAGCTTGAGGAGTGCCGCCCGGGAACGGGCGTTCCGCGCATCCGTCTTGAACTCGACACGATTGTAATGTGCGGCGAAGGCATTCTCGAGCAGCAGATATTTCGCTTCCGGATTCACCGGACCGCCACGGGCATCTGCCGTGTACCACGTGAACCCGATCTCCACGCGTGCGTCCGCCGGTACGATATTAAGATACGAGCTTGAGCCGACGATGGCGTTGTCGGCGAGGCGGCGGACCACGAAGGTGATGAGGCTGCCTTTGGCGTTCTCCGCGACCATCGATGGCAGGCGTGCGGCGAAACCCTTGTCCGGATCGACAGGAATGTAGGTCCACGTCTCTGGATCGGCGGCGGCACGCAGGAGATCTTCGTGGTGGTGCTCTTCCAGCGGTTCGAGCGCGATGAAGCGGCCGGTGAGCGTGCGTGGTCCGAGCGACGTGACCGGCATCATGTAGCCTCGGGGAGTGTGACGATCTGGGGCACGTGTCCGCACGCCGCGATGAATTTCAGAAGATCGGCGGCGGTGACCGCGATCGTGCGGTCGTTGCGGAGCGGATGGAAATTGAGCGGCTCGAGCTCGAGCATCGCCTTGTCCAGCACCACGCGAACCTTGTGTTCGGGATCGTTGATCAGCGCGAACGGCGTGACCGATCCCGGCGGAACGCCAAGCGTGGCGATCAGCAGGTCTCCCGATCCGAACGAAAAGCGCGGCGCGCCGATTTGCTTCGACAATCCGTTCAGATCGAGACGGAAATCGTCGCGCAGCACGACCAGCCAAAACCCGCCCTTCTTGTCCTTGAGGAAGAGATTCTTGGTGTGCCCGCCCGGCTGGACAGCGTTGACGATGGCCGCTTCCTCGACCGTGAACACTGGCACGTGATCATAGGTCTTCCACACGATGCCGAGTTCGCGAAGGCGCTCGTAAAGCGTTTGCTCGCGGGCTTCGGGAGAGGGGAGATCGGTCACGAGTTGGACGCTACGGCACCAGCCGCTTGATCCACTCGGGCAGCGCGAACGATGCCGCATGGATCGCTGGGTTGTAGTAGTCGGTCTTGAGCTTCACTTTCTTATAAGCCGATGCCGCTCGCTTGATCCCCGCCGGCGTGCCGAGCTTGCCGCCTTTGGCCGCCCATGAGAGCGCCATGAAGCCGCCGATATAAGTGGGAACGACCGTCAGATAGAGTCCGGACTGCGGGAAGAAGCTTGCCAGCTCGTTCAGCGCTTCGGTGATCTCCCAAGGCTGGTAGAACGGCACGCCGGTCTGGAAGGTAGCAAAGCCGCCGCGCTTGAGCGCGCCTTTCACCCGGTCATAGAAGGTGTCGCCGAACAGCGCCTTGCCTGGCCCCACCGGATCTGGGCGGTCGGCGATGATGAGGTCGAAGCGGCCCTTGGACTCTTTGCGGCCGAGATATTCAAACGCGTCGGCGATCTCGATCTTGAGGCGCTTGTCCTTGAATGCCTTGGCGTTGATCTCCGGGAACAGCTTCTTGCAGAGTTCCACCACGCGGCCGTCGATATCGACGAGCACCACTTCCTTGACGCCTTTGTGCTTGAGCGCTTCGTCGGCGATGGAGAGGTCACCGCCGCCCACGATCATCACACGCTCGACCTTGCCGTGCTCCAGCATCGGCAAATGTGTCAGCATTTCGGCATAGGCGCTTTCGTCGCGCGTCGTGATCTGGACGATGTCGTCGAGCGTCATGACACGCCCGTTAGACACCGTGTCGAAGATCTTGATGTGCTGATACCGGCTCTTTTCGTCGGCGAGCGGCTTGCCTTTCAGCTCCATGCTCTGCGCGTAACCCTTGTGCAAACGCTCCTGAACGATGCTCGGCATGGAAGACTCCTGTTTGCGGCGATATGGCGGCGCTCGGAAAAAAGCGCGCTCGTATAGGGCGTGTACGGAGTGCTGTCTACCTTCGTCACGCGCGAGAGATTTGTGACAGTGCGCGTGGCGAACGCGCGACGCGTCGAAGAAAAAATTTCCGCTGAGCCCAGAAAATTCTTGCGTAGGGGGGGAACGTCCCTATATTCGGCCCGTTCCCACGGGGACAAAGCGGCGTGACGGCCTTCCGTCTACGCCGCTTTCTTCTTAAGGCGCGTCCGGAAGTCCGTAAGGCCAAGGCGCAGGTGTCAACTCTTAACTGGGTAGGTGCCCGAAATGGCTAAACTCGCACTTGTTGCGGCGACCAAAGAAGCAAAGACGCCTCGCGTCCGTCCTTCTGCGAAGTCCGTAAAGCTTGCTCCCACGCCCGCCAATGAGCAGGAGCACAAAGATCACTTTATCACTCGCAATGGGCTGACCTTTGCGGGCTCTCACCTGATCATCGATCTGTGGGAAGCCGAAGGGCTGGACGATCGCGATCGCATCGAGCAGGCGCTCATCGACGCGGTGAAAGCGGCTGGCGCAACGCTGTTGCACATCCATCTGCACACCTTCTCCGACGGTGGCGGTGTCTCCGGCGTGGCGGTGCTGGCGGAGAGCCACATCAGCGTCCACACTTGGCCGGAAAAGGGCTACGCGGCGTTCGACGTGTTCATGTGCGGCGATGCGGAACCCAGAAACGCGCTTGGCGTCTTCAAGGCGGCGTTCAACCCGGGCCGGATCGTCGTCGGCGAGCACAAGCGCGGCGTCCTCTAAGACACCGAAATTAACCAACGCACACGGAAGCGGCGCGAAAACGCCGCTTTCGCGCGTGTTTTCTGACGCTGTCGCATGATTGTCCGTTAACATCGACCGGCTGCGTCAGACCGCGTTCCCGCGGTGATCGGCGCGGAACGGGCGGGCTTCTGTGCGATACGACGTGGCGATCATCGGTGCAGGCACCAATGGCCTGGCGGCGGCAGCGACGCTTGCGCGCGCGGGCCTCAGCGTTGCCGTGTTCGAACGTGCAGAGCGCGTTGGCGGACGTTGCGCGACGCGCGAATTTCATCCCGGTTTCCGCGCCTCGCCGTTCTGCGACGAGATCGCGCCGATCACAGCGATGATCTTCCGCGCGCTCGACCTGGCGCGGCACGGCGCGATCTTCATGCCTGCAGGAGGCCAGTTCGAAGCCGATCTGGCTGGCGACCGCTTCCAAGCAGAGATCTGCAAGCGGATCGCTGCGCATTCCGCGTATGTGCTGAAGATCGCGAAGCAGCCGAGGACGCGTGATTGGATCGGGCGCCTAGTCGCCTCCGCTCCGTGGCACAAAGAACCATGGTCGGGCCGCTCCTTAAGCGATGTGCTCGAGGAGGCACTTCCGGACGAGAACAGCCGTGCGCGCGCCCTCGCCGCCACGCTCGAGGGACGCGCCGCCGGTCCCCATCGCGGAGGCTCCGCACTCCATCTTCTCGCGCCGCGCGCGGGGGCTGGCATGACGATGGGCGGTTTGGAGACATTTGCGGGGGCGCTTCACACTTCGGCCCATGCAGCGGGTGCGGCGTTCTCGCTTGGTCTGGAGGTCTCCGATGTCCAACTTGCGAAACGGCGAGCGACCGGCCTCCGGCTCGCCGACGGTACCGAGATCGAAGCCCGCGCCGTCATCTCCACGCTCGATCTGAAGCGGACGTTCCTTGCGCTGTTCGCCTGGAAGGAGCTTTCCGAAGCCGTCGCGCGCCGCACGTCAGTTTTTCGCCACGCGGCGGCAACTGCGCGCCTGCTCCTGGCGCTCGATGCGCCCCCTGACTTGCCGGAAGGGCCCGTCAGCGTGTCATCGTGTTCTGCCGCGCAAGCTTACGCGGCATGGCGTATTGGCACAGTGCCCGATCCTCTCCCTATGACACTAAGATGGGTTTCGGCGATTGATCCACGCCTCGCACCGGTCGGCAAAGCTGTTCTGACGGCAACGCTCAGTGCCGTACCGTATCAACTCTTCGACGGCGCCTGGACCAATGAGAAGCGCACCGCCCTGCGCGAGCGCGCCCTCGCGCAGATCGAAACCGCACTGCCCGGCCTCGCGGCGCGGGTGCTCGCCGCCGAACTGATCGTGCCGCCTGACATCGAAGAGGCACTTGGCGTTACCCAAGGCGATCTCGACGGCGGCGAGATCGCGCCAGACCAGATGTTTGCCCAGCGCGGCTTCGCGCAATGCGATGCGGCTCGCACGCCGATCGACGGGCTGTACCTCGGTGGACGTTCCGCACCGGCGGGTCCACTCGGCAGTTGCATGGCCGGTGTTGTAGCTGCCCATGCAGTAATGTCCGATCTCGCCGGAGGGTACCTCCGATGAGGGGTTCTGCGGACGCCATCGTGATCGGCGGAGGCGTCGGAGGCCTCGTCGCTTCCCTTTATCTCCGCCGCGCGGGACGAAGCGTTCTTTTGCTCGAGGCGAAGGACACGCCCGGCGGCGTCTGCCGCGCCATTCCATCGACGGCAGGTCTGAATGTGGCCGGGGGTGCAGCCACGCTTTTTGCCATCGATCCGCGCATGATCGACGAACTCGATCTGCTGAACCGCGGGCTGACCTTCGCCATTCGCGACATGCCGTTGGCGATCCCGTGGCCCAACGGCAAGACGCTTCTTCTCGGCCGCGATCCTGACCAGGCCGCACAGGCGATTGTGGCGCATTCGGCCACGGACGCACAGAACTACAAACGGTATCGCCGCGAGTTGTTCGACCTGGCACGCGCGCTCCGCCCGTGGTGGTGGGAAGATGCGCCGGGACCCGTCGCACCACGAAACGCGCGTGCTCTGCTGGAACGGCTCGAAGCCACGAGCGCAGCGGCGTATCTGAACGGGTGGTTCGAGTCCGATGCGTTGAAGGCGGCGCTCGCCTTCGATGCGGTGGCGCCTTATGAACCGGGTTCGGCATTGGCGCTGGTATGGCGCGCCGCGCAGGAGATGTGCGGGCTACAGGGCGCGCTCGCGATTCCAAAAGGTGGACCAGCAGCCTTTGCCGGCATCCTCATTGCCCTCGCCAAAGCATCTGGCGTGGAAATCCGGACCGGCGCACAGGCCCCGCGCTTGATCCTGGATGGCGCTGAGGTTCAGGGCGTCGAACTCAAATCTGGTGAGAAAGTGTTGTCGCGTTGTGTGCTTTCGAGTCTCTCCCGCCGGGCGACGCTGCTCGATCTCGCGCCGGCGGCCAGTGCCGGATTTGCCGAGACACAGCGTCTCATGCGCTCCGCCCCCCACACCGGCGAGGCGCATATCACGCTTGTTCTGGATGCAGCGTCGGATCTGGATGGCATGCCTGCCAATGCGCGTGCCCTGATCGCAGAGCGTCTCGATGGCTGGCTCGATATCGATGCGTCCACTCGCCTAGGGCTGCTTCCGGATGAACTGATGATGGAAGTTGTGGTTCCGACAGCGATAGAGCCTGAATTCGCGCGCGCCGGACAGCATGTGCTCAGCATCACCGTTCGTGGATTACCGGCTGCACCCGAGGAAGGGCGGGCTGCGCTTTCCAAGCGATTGGCCGAACGTGTGGTAAGCGCCTTGGAGTGTCGCATGAAAAATCTGCGTGCTCACATCACGGGTATTCATTTTGATCTTCCGGACGCAAGCACGCGCGACAGTGAGTTCTCCGTGAGCCGCATCCTTTCGCCGTATCGTGCCAGAATCGCTACGCCGCTGAGCGGTCTCTTTCTTTGTGGTTCGGCCGCGGAACCGATGGACGCGGTCTCCGGCCGTGCCGGACGCCTCGCGGCGGGAATGGCACAAAAATGGCTTTCGGCATCGCCATGACAGACGTTCTGGCGACGCCGTTTCACGCCCGCGCCTCCGCGGCCAACCGCTTCAACCGCTGGAAACTGCGGAACGGCTGGACGCTGGCGGCGGACTACGGAAGCGTGCAGGACGAAGCCATCGCGGCGCGGCTCAATTGCGCGGCCGCCGATATCTCGTGGCGCTGGCGCATCGCGATCGAAGGCCGCCGCGCGGCAGAATTCCTGTCGCGCCTTGTGACGCGCGATCCGGCGAGACTCGCACCGGGCACCGCGTTCAAGGCGTTGTGGCTCAACGATCATGGCGGCGTGCGCGGAGCAGGTGTGATCGCGCGCTATGGCCGGGAGTCTTTCCGGCTCATTTCGACGGCTGCTGATCTCTGCTGGATTGCACGGGCCGCCGCTCTGTTCGACGTGACGGTTCGTGACATCGGCCCGGAAGAAGGAGGCCTCGCCATTGCCGGGCCTTATGCTCGCCGCGTGGTGGAAGCAGCCGGGCTCGATCCCGCGTTGGAGCCATCGAACTTCCGGAAGATATTCTGGCGCGGGCTGGACGTGACCCTCTCGCGATTCGGCGAACATGGCGGATACGAGCTTTGGTGCAAGGCCGAAGACGGATCGATCGTCTGGGATCGCATCGCAAAGGCGGGGACGGAATACGCGCTGAGGCCCGCCGGGCTGGACGCGATGGAGATTCTCGATCTGGAGGCCGGAGTTCCGCGCCCCGAACGCGACTACGAACCCGCGCGCGATGGTTTTGGAGCGGAGCCATCTCCGTTCGATCTGGGCCTGGAATCGCTCATTGACGACGATCACAAGCTCTTCAACGGCCGAGCGACGTTGCAGGGTATCCGGAAGACGAAAACGCGCGTCGGTCTCGAATTCGACGGCGAAACACCGATGCCGCATATGCCGCTTCTCAAGGGCACCGAACCGGTCGGCCGGACATGGAGTTCGCTTTATTCGCCCGCGCTCAGGGGCGCGATCGCACTGGCACAGGTGAATCTCGACGCGGCGGCATTGGGAACAGAACTGGCCTGTGGTGGGCAAACCGCGAGCGTGTGCGCATTGCCATTTCTGCCGGTTCCCGATTCTATCGGAGAATGAAACACGCCGGATCGGACGCGCTCGACAGACTCGAACCGCTGCTCGCACAAATCCGGCAGCGGGCGGCGCTGAAGGAAAAATCGCGCGGCACGTTCTATCGCGGCAGCCGCGCCTTCCTGCACTTCCACGAGCACGGCGAAGAGTTCTTTGCCGACATGCGCCTGAGTGAGGATTTCGAACGGTTTCCCGCAACCAGCGCTTCGGAGCGCCGGACGCTTCTTGCGCGCATCGATGCGGCGCTGGGCGACGGATCGGGCCGACGGCCACGTTAAACCTTAGAGAGCCTTCCCCGGGGCGGATTGCGCGCGTGCGTCTGGCATGGTTGGAACCGGCATAAATGATCGATCCGGATACCGACCTCGTTGCCAGGGCCGGGCAGGGCGACCGCGCGGCGGCGCAGGCCCTGATGGCGCGGCATCTGCCCAAGCTGCTCACGCTGGCGCGGCGCATGCTGGGCGACCCGGCAGAAGCCGAGGACGCCGTTCAGGAGACGTTCCTCAAGCTCTGGACCCATGCCGCGCGCTGGCAGCCGGGCAAGGCCAAGTTCGAGACCTGGCTGTACCGGGTCACCATGAACAAGTGCTACGACCGCCTGAGACGGCGCAGCACAGCCAAGCTGGACGAGGCAGCGGAGGTTGCCGATCCCGCCCTGCCGGCCGACAGGGTCCTGGAGAACGCGGGGGTGGCAGCGGAGATCGAAAAGGCGCTGGCAGACCTCCCGGAACGGCAGCGCGCCGCAATTCTTCTGTGCCATCATCAGGAGTGCGGCAATATCGAAGCGGCGGAGATTCTTGGTATCAGCGTTGAAGCATTGGAATCCCTGCTGGCGCGCGGGCGCCGGACATTACGGGCCCGGCTTGGGCACCTGAAAGACGAGTAGGAGAGTGGGGGCGATGGAAGAACGGAATTACCCAAACGGCGACACAGACGCGCTCTGGCTCGCCCGGATGTTTCAGGAGTTGCCACCGGTTCCGGTGGCGCCGGCTCTGCAGGCGCGTGTCCTGGCATCGTTCGATGCGGTCGCGGAACGCCGCCGTGCCGGGTTCAGGGGCTTTCTGCGGCGGCTGGGTGAAACGGTCTGGCCAGGCGCACCGATGTGGCAGCCCGCAGCCGTGCTCGCGGCGTCGCTTGCGATCGGCATTACGGCCGGAACGTTCCTGCCGGTGGAACAAGCGCTTGCCGATGGCGTGGAACAACCCGGCGCCGTCGCGCTCGACGCGCTCCCCAATTTCGATCTCGGGGAGAATTCCTGACGATGTCCGAAGCGCCGGTCAGGCAGAAGCCCAGCTTGCTGCTCATCCTGTCGCTGTGCCTGAACGTGGCGCTTCTCGGCGTCGTGGGTGTGATGGTGTGGCGCTCGAACGAACAGGAGCTTGAGCCGCGGGCGCCGAGGGCCGGTCTCAGCGCGCAGATGTTGATGCGGCTAGTTCCGGCGGAGAAAGTGAGGATCGAAGCGATCCTCGCCGAACATCGTCCGCGTCTGCGTGAGCTGCGCACCAATGCGATGCGCGCAAGGGTGGGATCCTTCCGCATTCTTACCGATCACAATTTCGATTCCACGGCCTTCGCCAAAGCGCTGGCCGAGGTCCAGACCGCCGACGCGGCGCTGGAGGCCGAGACGATGACGATTACCGCCGAGAGTGTCGCGGCGCTTACGCCCCAGGAGCGTACCCTGGTTGTGGGCAAGGTCCAGAAGCCCGATCGCGCCTCGCTGAAGCGTTTTTTCCGGGGACACTAAAGACCGGCGCGTATTTCCGTCCAGGCGCTGACGATCTCTTCCTTGTTCTTCAGCCGCTGCTGGAAGATGCCGTGCTTCAGGATCGTTTCGGCATCGCGCGAAACCCCGAGGTTCTGGAACGTGGCGTTGGGAATTTTCGACAGCGTGGACACGTTCGCCGGTTCGTCGCCGATCTTCAGGAGCGTGTAGTCCGCGCCTTCGTCGCCGATCATGGAATCGATCAGCGCGGTGGCCTTGGCTTCGTCCGACGGGCTCTTGTGCACGACCAGCCCGCACACATAGGTGAAGATGCCGCTCGGCGGATTCATGAACGCGACAGGCTTGCCCTCCCGATGCAGCGCCGAATAGACGATGCGCCACGTCATCGCCGCCACGATCTCGCCCGACGCCAGCGCCTGCACGAGCGTGGTGTCGTCGCTGGTGATGATGCGCGTCTGCTTGACGAGTTCGCGCAGCTTGTCCTGCACCTTCTCCCATTGCGCGGGTGTCATGTGATAGGCGTCGATGCCGATCATGCGCGCGATGAAGGGCACGGTGTCGTCGACGCCGTCGAGCACCGCGATGCGGCCTTTGTATTTGGGATCGAAGAGGATCTGCCAGCTCGGCTTCTTGGCATATTCCGGCGCGAGATCGGTACGGAACGTAACCGACGTGTTGCCCCAATAATGCGGGACGAACCACACTTTGTTGGGGCCTGCGCCGATGCCCGGTAGCGCGCGCAGGGTTGGCGAGATCTTGTTCCAGTTCTTGAGTTTGGTCGTGTCTATGGGCTGCAGCAGTCCGGCTTCGCGCCAGCGCGGATATTCGTAGTAGCAGGGGCCCATCACATCGGGTTTGAAGCCCGCGCGCATCTTGGCGAAGGCTTCGTCTTCGTCGGCGAAAATCGTGATATTCGGGGTTTCGCGATAGGTCTTCTTATATTCGCCGAGGAAAGGAGGATCCATGTAATCCTCCCACTGAAAGAGCGAGACCGAACCGCTCGCGCGTGAGGGATCGGGTATCAGCACGATTGTGGCGAATGCCGCGATCATTGCGCTTAAACTGAGCGCCCGTAAGAACATCGAAATCCGCCCCGATCCTGCCGAAACAAACGGTATCCGGCCCAATGGCTTCGCGCAATCTTGGGCAATGGGGGTGGGCTTTTTCGTTTACCGGCGCCAGCCTATGATCGCGGGATCATGAACAAGCCGATTCCCAAACCCAATTTTGCGCGCCCCGCTTTCGTGGAGGCCGCGAAGAATCGTCTGGATGCGCTGTTGAAGCAGAATCCGGACATCGAATTCGTCGACGCAATCCTTGCCGATATCTGCGGCACGTTGCGCGGCAAACGCTTGCCCGTGGGCGGCACAAGCCATCTTTTCGAATCGGGAATGCAGATCCCGCTTTCGATCTATCTGATGGATGCGAGCGGAGAGATGGTCAATCCGTTCGGGCAAGGGATCGGGGACGGCGATCCCGACGGCTCGGCGTGGCCCATTCCGGAGACAATCTCGCGCGTGTGGGGCGAAGGGCCGAAGCGCGCACAGATGCTCATGACGCTGCGAGACCAGACCGGCACGCCACATGCCGCAGAGCCGCGCGCTGCGCTGGAACGCGTTCTCGAGCGCTTCGCGGAATTGAAGCTCAGGCCCGTGGCAGCCTTGGAACTCGAATTCTATCTCATCGACAGGGAGCGCGGCGAAGGCGGCGCGCCGCTTCCGCCGTGCGATCCATCAACCGGCAAGCGCGAGAAGACCAACTCCGTCTACGGGATCGAGGATCTCGATCGTTACCGGGGATTTCTGACCGCGCTCACCGATGCCGCAAAAGTGCAGGGCGTTCCGGTGAGTGCGACGAGTTCCGAATACGCGCCGGGACAGTTCGAAGCCAATCTGCGGCATCAGAGCGATGCGATCCTGGCTGCCGACCACGCGGTATACCTGAAGCAGATCATCAAGAACGCGGCAGCCGCGAGCGGCTTCGACGCGACTTTCATGGCCAAGCCTTATCCTGACCGCGCGGGCACGGGCTTGCACGTTCATGTCAGCGTGCTCGATGAAAGCGGCCACAACATCTTCGACGATGGTTCGGCCGAGGGATCGGAAAAGCTCCGTCACGCCATCGGTGGCATGCAGGCGCTGATGCCGGCGTCGATGGCGCTGTTCGCGCCGTCGCTCAATTCCTATCGCCGGTTCCAGCCCGATATGTTCGCGCCGGTCAACCGCCGCTGGGGCGTGAACAACCGCTCGGCCGGGCTGCGCATCCCGATGAGCCCAGGTGTTGCCCGCCGCGTCGAGCATCGCGTCGCGGGCGCGGATGCCAATCCGTACTTCACGCTGGCGGGCGTGTTGGCGGGCCTCCATCATGGATTGACGAACAAGATCGATCCCGGCCCCGCTGCGATCGGCAACGTCTCGCGCGAGCCTGATCTGGCACTGCCATTCTCGCTCGATGCCGCCCTGGAACGTCTGGAAGAAGAGCCCGCGCTCCGAACCTATCTCGGCGATGAAACGGTCAGGCTGTACGGCGAAACGAAACGGCTGGAAGCGCGCCGTTTCGCGAAGATCATCTCGGCCGCCGAATACGAATGGTATCTCTAGGCGCGCGCTAGGCGGAGTTCGGTCCGCGTTCCTTCATTGGGTGCGGATGCAAGCTTCAACGCGCCGCCCATCCGCCGCGCCAGCGCCATCGCAATGGCGAGACCGAGCCCCGTTCCCGTGCGCGCACGCTCGCGGTCGAAGCGGCGGAAGGCATTGCCCGCGCTCGCGGCCTCGTGTGGATGGAAGCCGGGTCCGCTGTCCAGAACGCTCACCGTTGCCGCGCCCTCCTCGACGCCGATCTCGACGCGCACACGACCACCCTCCGGCGTAAACGTAAGCGCGTTGGAGAGGAGATTGGCTAGTATCCGCCGGACGCCGAGCGGATCGGCGCGTACGAAAGCCGGCTCCGAGGGCACAACGTCCAGCCGGATGCGCCGCGAGAAAGCACGGCCGACGTGATCGTCGACGCAGGCATTCGCAAGTTCTGTGAGATCGAAATCGCACAAAGTGACCGGATAGCGTCCCGCCTCCAGATTGGCGAATTCGAGGATGTCGCCGATCTTGCCGTGCAGACCGCGTCCCGCACTCGCGATGTCGCGCGCATATTCGACATATTTGGTGTTGCCGACCGCGCCGAACATGCCGCGTTCGATGATCTCCGAAAAGCCGATGATCGCGTTCAATGGCGTGCGCAGTTCGTGGCTCATATGGGCGATGAATTCGGCCTTTGAGCGCTGTGCTTCGGATGCGTCGCGTTCGGCCTGTGCCAGCCGGATCAGGAGGCGCGCATCGGCGGGGTCGATGGCACGCAGCTCCCGCACGGCCTCTGCCGCCCGGGTGCGGCGCTCGAACTCGCGCACGAACAGCGCCGCGAGCCACGCGCCCACAAAGGCCGGTCCCAGGATGACAAAGAGGTAAAGCGGCAATGAGCCGTACCACGCGCTCAGCGCTCCAGCATCGTCCGGGACGATGGACACGACGGCCGGCCAGTTCTTCACGCCTGCGTTGACTGCACTCCCCGCGACGGGGAGGCCGAGCAGCGACATGCCGCCCGCGGTCGTCACGGATGCGCCTTCCGTCAAAGACGCCGGCGCCAGCGCATGCGTATCGAAGGTGATCGCGATCTTTCGCGCGCCGTCTTTGAAAATCATCGTCGCCAGACCGGCGTCGGCGATCAGGACTGGCGCGTTGCCCGCAGCGGAAAGCAGATCCTTCGACACATGGATGAAAGCCGTGGTGCCGGTGAGTGTGGCCGTGAGGCTTCCGTAATTCGAGAACACCGCGATGTTGCGCACGGCGTCGGGCGTCGTGATCTCGCTGCCATCGGCGAAAGCGCGGCCGAGATTGGCCATCCGGTCCAGCGCCGCGCCTGTAACAGACGCGATGTCGCGTGCGTGCCGGGCCTCGAAAAAGCTCGCCTGGTTGAGCGCATGCACGCGGTCAAGCCGCATCTGCAGGGCCGCGGCAGCGGCGAAGCTCCCGCAAATCAGGATCAGCGAAATCACGACCGTCGTGCGGATGTTGCGCGAGGCAAGCTTCGCCGACTGGACCAAGACGCCATTGGCGGCTTCCAGCGGCCAGTAGGCAGCGATACCCAGAGCCATGCCCCCGTACGCCAAGTGATTCGCCCAATTGATTATGCGAATTGGCGAATCGCTGTCATTAACGATTTTTGCCGGGCGGCGTTAATAATTCAGCCGAGCATCTTGGTCGCGACCTCGAACAGGTTGGCCGAGATGCCCGAAAGCTTGAGCGTCGTTTCAAGTTCGCCGCGCATCAGCGCCTGACGCCGGTCGTCGTAACGCCGCCATGCTTCAAACGCCGCCGACATGCGGGAGGCGACCTGCGGGTTGATGCCGTCCAACGCGCGGATCGTCTCGCCCACCAGCGCGTAGCCCTGGCCGTCGCCGGCATGGAAACGCAGGTGGTTTCCAGCAAAGGCTCCAACCAGCGCACGCACCCGGTTGGGGTTCTTCATGTCGAAGGCGGGGTGTTTCATCAGCGCGCGCACGCGGTTGACGGTGCCGGGCAGCGGCGAGCTGGCCTGCAGGCTCATCCATTTGTCGAGCACCAGCGGGTCGGTCGCGAATCGATCGTGGAAATGCGCAAACGCTGCGTCCCGTCTTGGTGATTCCATTCGTGTCAGTGCCGCCAGACCCGCGATCATGTCGGTCATGTTGGTTGCGGCGCGGTAATGGGCGTCGGCGAGCGCTGCCGCGTTCTCGTCATCCGCGGCCGAAAGGTAGCGCAGCAGGACGTTGCGAAGCGCGCGGCGTCCGGCGGAAGCCGCGTCTGGCGCGAACGTGCTCTTGCTGTCGAGCTTTCGATACAGCGCTTCGATGTGCGCACCGTGTGTAGTAGCGATGGCACGGATCAATGCTGTGCGAGCGGCATGGATCGCATCGGGATCGGGCGGCGTCATGGCGAGCGCGAGTTCGCTTTCCAGCGGCGGCATCAGCATCTGGGCCGTAAAGGCGATATCTTCTTCGGCGCGCGCGAGAACCTCGCCGAGGGCGTCGATGTAGACCGCGTCGGGCGCCGCGGTGCTGCCCGCGGCCATCTGTTTCAGGATGTCCGTGGCAAGCGACTGGCCGGCTTCCCAGCGGTTGAACGCGTCGCTGTCGCGGCCCATAAGCGCGGCCATCGCCTTGCGATCCGAAGGCACCTTGAACACCGCCGGCGCCGAGAAGCCGCGTCCGACCGACAACATGGGTTCTTCCGCGACATCGACAAAGACGAAGCGCTGTTCCGGCGCCGTGATCTCGAGAACGCGTTCTTCAGGGCCGCGTGCGTTCTCACCATCGAGCGTCAGCGCCTGCGCCCCGTTCCCGCTGATAAAACCGAGGCGCACTGGAATATGCATCGGCTTCTTTTCGGGCTGGCCGGGCGTCGGACCCAAAGATTGTTTGAGCGTCAGCGCATAAGTCTTCTTGCCCGCATCGTATTCGCCGCTGGCTTCGATGCGCGGCGTGCCGGACTGCGCGTACCATAGCCGGAACTGTTTGAGGTCGCGCGCGCAGGCGTCCTCGAAACACTTCACCCAGTCTTCGACGGTGGCGGCCTGGCCGTCGTGGCGTTCGAAATAGAGATCGGTCGCTTTGCGGTAACCCTCATCACCGACAAGGGTCTTCAGCATCCGGATGACTTCGGAGCCTTTCTCGTAGACGGTCGCGGTGTAGAAATTGTCGATGGTGATGTAGCTCTGCGGCTGCACGGGATGGGCGAGGGGGCCGGCGTCCTCGACGAACTGGCGCATGCGTAGCGCCTTCACGTCCTGGATACGGCACACCGCGGCCGAGCGCATGTCGGCGGAGAAGCTCTGGTCGCGGAAAACGGTGAGCCCTTCCTTGAGCGAGAGCTGGAACCAGTCGCGGCAGGTGATGCGGTCGCCCGTCCAGTTGTGGAAATACTCATGCGCGACCACGCTTTCGATGCGTGCGTAATCATCGTCGGTTGCGGTTTCCGGTGAAGCCAACAGCAGCTTGTCGTTGAAGATGTTGAGGCCCTTGTTCTCCATGGCGCCGAAATTGAACGCGCTGACCGCCACGATCATGAAGATGTCGAGATCGTATTCGCGGCCGTATTTCTCCTCATCCCAGCGCATCGCGCGCTTGAGCGAGTCCATGGCGTAGGTCACTTTCGGCTCGTTGCCGTGCTCGACATAGATGCGCAGATCGACGGGTTTGCCGGAGCCGCGGACATAGCTGTCCTTGAGAACGCCGAGATCGCCCGCGACCAGGGCGAACAGATAGCAGGGCTTCGGAAATGGATCGTTCCACACAGCGAAGTGGCGGCCATTGGAAAGATCGCCGCTGTCGATGAGATTGCCGTTGGAAAGCAGCACCGGGTATTCGCGCTTCGACGCTTCGATGCGCGTGGTGTAGACGGCAAGAACGTCGGGCCGGTCGAGGAAATAGGTGATGCGTCTGAAGCCTTCCGCTTCGCACTGGGTGCAGAAGATGCCCTTCGAAACGTAAAGCCCCTCAAGCGCCGTGTTGTTGGAGGGAGAAATCTCGGTGACCACCTCTAGCGTGAACTGCTCGGGCAGGGTTTCGATCGTCAGCGTTTCGGCGTCCACGCGATAGTCCCCGGCCGCCAGCTTCCGTCCGTCCACCGAAACCGAAACGAGTTGCACGTGCTCGCCGTTCAGGATGAGGGGTTCGGCCGCGCCTGTGCGCGCCAGTTTCATGACCGAGGTCACCCGTGTCGCGGCCGGATCGAGCACGAAGGTGAGCGAAACCTCCGAAATCCGGTAGGCGGGCGAGCGGTAGTCCTTGAGCGCGATGGTGCGCGGTTCTTCGGTGCGCATGAGGGTCCCTGAAGCGTGAGCGGTGGGTGGTATAGCGGGATGCAGCCTTACCGGAAAGCGCGGAACCGCGCGAAAAGCCGCTTCGATTAACCGGTTGTTCACCAAATTTCGTGGCGTGTAGCGAAATCCTAACGCGACATCCTCATAACATCATCCATGCGCATTTTATCGATCGCGTTAGGGATGTTCGTGATTGCCGGGGTCCTCCTCGGCGGATGCGGCATGGCATCTGCCTCGGATGGACTGCGCCAGAGCGAGGGCGAGCAGCAGGCCGCGAACGAGACCGTCGTGGTCCAGGCGCCGCCGATGAGCGACTACAAGCTGGGGCCGGGCGACAAGGTGCATGTCACGGTTTACGACGAGACAGACCTTTCCGGCGATTTCCAGGTCGACAGTCTGGGTTATGTCCGTTTGCCGCTGATAGGGCAGATCAAGGCGTCCGGCAGTTCGCCGTACCAGCTCGAAGGCGCGGTCAGCGATGCGCTGCAGGACGGCTACCTCAAGAATCCCCGCGTCGCTATCGAGGTCTCCACCTATCGGCCTTTTTATATTCTCGGTCAGGTCAACAAGCCCGGCCAGTATGCCTACGTCAGCAATATGAGCGCGCTCGATGCCGTGGCGCTTGCCGGCGGCTACACCGATCATGCGGTTGAATCCACGCTCTATGTTCGCCATGAGAATGAAACCAAGGAACAAAAGGTCGCGGCCGACGAGACGGTCAAAATCCGGCCCGGTGACGTCGTTCGCGTGGATCAGACGGCGTTCTGGTCGGTGGCCTCGGTGCTGGTGCCGCTCGGCGCGGCGGTTTCTCCGGTCGCATCGGCCGTCTATCTGCTCCGGCCGTAGTTTCTTTCAAAACCGGTCAAGCTGTCTTAAGGAGGGGCCATGAGCGCCCCCAATTCCATCGTCAAAATCGGCAAGGTCGAGATCGGCAACGCCCTGCCGCTCGCCATCATTGCCGGTCCATGCCAGCTCGAAAGCCGTTCGCATGCGCTTGAGATGGCGTCGGCGCTGAAAGAGATCGCGGCGAAGGCCGGTGTCGGGCTGATCTACAAGACGAGCTTCGACAAGGCGAACCGCACCAGCACTGTCGGCAAACGGGGCATCGGCTTGCACGCCGCGCTCCCGATCTTTGCCGAAATCCGCGAGAGTTTGGGCGTTCCGGTGCTGACCGATATCCACGAACGCGAGCAATGCGCCATCGTCGCGGCGTCGGTCGACGTTCTGCAGATCCCGGCGTTTCTTTGCCGCCAGACCGATCTTCTCGTCGCTGCTGCGCAGACGGGAAAGGTTGTGAACGTAAAAAAAGGTCAGTTCCTCGCGCCCTGGGACATGAAGAACGTGGTCTCGAAGATCACGGATTCCGGTAACGCGAACGTGCTTGTCACCGAGCGCGGCGCGAGCTTCGGCTACAACACGCTGGTCGTCGATATGACCGGGCTGCCGGAGATGGCCAAGTTCGGCGCACCCGTTGTGATGGACGCGACCCATGCCGTGCAGAAGCCCGGCGGGCAGGGGACATCATCGGGGGGCAATCGCGATATGGCGCCCTATATCGCACGCGCCGCTGTCGCTGTCGGCGTTGCTGCCGTGTTCATGGAAACGCATGAAGACCCGGACGAAGCGGGCAAGCGCGGCATCTCGGACGCACCCAACATGCTCTATCTCAATACGGTGCCTGCGCTGCTCAGCGAGCTGGTCGAGATCGACCGCATTGTCAAAAGACGCGCCGTAGACAAGGGCTGAATTCCCGGTGTCAGGTCGGCGAACGCCGGGCCTCGAGTTTGGCGAGGATGCTATTGCGCTGGGACGAAAACCATCGTTCCTCGTTCTTCTCGTAAACATTCTCGAGGAATTCCGCGAACGCATTTCTGAGCTTAGCATCTTGCTCAGGGGTAAGCTCTTTGCGCGCCCGATGACGCTCAGCCCTGTTCTTCTGGGTGAATGCTCCGGCGAACGCGTGATGTTTGGCCTGATCGCGATTGCCGACGATGCCGAGACTGTCTTCGATGCGATCGATCGCTACATCCGTATCGAATGCGACGGTGTCGTAATCCAGCCGTAGTGTGTTGCGAAGCGCCGCCCATTTCCGGAACTTGATGATCTGTTCCGAAACACGCGGAATGGCGCTGTCGAGATCGCGGACATCCGAGAATTCTTTCTTTCCCGCGGCGCGGGATGAGACGCCGGCGTCGATGAGCGACAGGCAGATTTCGCGGGGATCGCGATAGGACGCGATGACGCGAAGCCGTCCCTGTTTTTTCATCTTCTCCAAATACGGAAACAGTGGATCGGCGAATCCGGCATGGGTCTTCACAGCGATCCACCGCTCGCCGACAGCCTCGATAAGCCGGTTCATCCGGCGGCGGTCCAGTGGCTGGATGTAATTGACGCCATGCCCCGGATTGACCACGTCATCGGACAGCCGCGGCTGGGCATGTCCCGCACTTTCGAGAATCCCCTTGATGAGTTCGAACGCGAGCGTGCTTCCGGATTTGGTGATCCCATAGCAGAGAATAAGCATTCAATTTTCCAAGTTGGACGCGGTGCTCCGCTGCATATCAAAAGGAGCCACGACAGCCATCGCTGCCGGTGGCTGAGACAGATTCCATTGGCACCATACAGGCGGGATCGTCTTTAAGAAAGTTCCGCAGGCCGTGCAGTTTAAATCGGAGCAATGGCGGCTCGAGCGCTGCTATGACACAGGCGTTCAGAGCGGAGATGTCCCCAACCGGCGGCAGTGGGGGATTGATCCTGTTCTACGCCGGCCATCGTGCCGAAAGTGTCGCTTTGCTGGAGCGTCTCGAACAGACGCAGCCGCATTTTGCCTCGACGCATCGTTATCTGGCCCGTATCGACTTCGCACAGAATGACGACATGGGTTTCCTGCGCGAGCTATCGCGTCGGGGCATGCTGGCATGTTATGCGCAATGCTGCGTGCGGCTGAACCGCTGTTACGCGATGGGCTGGGATCCGCTTATGCGATCGCGACGATGCATGCAGAGCTTGGCGACGCGCACGGTGCAATCGGCTGGCTGCGGCAAAGCCTGTCACGCGGCGAGGCCGGCATCACCGGCCTCGCCATCGAGCCCAGCTTCGAACGGCTGCGCGGCTTTCCGGAATTCCGCGCGCTGGTCCGTGCTGTCGGCGTTTCCGAACCGAGCTAGGCTGCGCTCAGCGCCATCCAGGTCTGGACGATACCGATGACCGAAAGGACCAGAAGAACGGCGGTCGCAATGATCGAGATGGTAAAGCCGAGCGAGCGCTTCGAAGGATCGGCCATATAGGCCAGCGCATAAATGATGCGCCCGACGATCCACACCAGACCGACCGCGCCGGTCAAAAGCGGCAGCGTGTTGAAAAACGCGTTGGCCAACCACAGCAGCGGCAGGAAGAGCACGAACTGCTCCATCGTGTTCATCTGCACGCGATAGGCGCGGTCGAACTCGGGATGGCCGGCCGTGGCCGGTGCCAGGATGTTGTGCTTGCCGCGCATTCCGGCGACGCGAAGGCCGGTCCAGAACACGACGAGGATGGCTAAGATCGATACGATCGCTGTGAAAAGCGTGGCAAGCGTCATGGCGTTTCCCCTTCAGAAGAAGGCTCCCGCACGAGACGTACGGGAGCCCAGTTCGGGGGAGTCTACAGGATTCGCCGGTCTGATGTTACTGCGGGCTGCCGTCCGACGGACCCGAGTTCGGATCCATGTAGCCCTGGCCGTGAGGGCCGCCCCGCTGAGTGGCCTGCTGATGGCGTGCTTCGTGCCTCGCCATCTTTTGCTCGATGCGGTTTTTCTTGGCATCGGGCAGCGCATTCCATTGCGCCTGCAGGTTCTGGCGCCACTGCGCCTTCTGCTGGTCGTTCATGATTTTGACCTGCTGCACCTGTTGCTTGCGATAAGCCTTCTTCTGGTCTCTCGACATGCCCTTGGTGGCCAGATGCATTTGCATTTTGAACATCAGGAACTGTTCCTGATTGTCGAACAGGGCCTGCAGTCTGGCGTGGCCGGCGCCGGCGCCGCCCGCACCGGGGGGGACGGCAACTTGAGCCGCGGTAGGGGGGGCTGCGACAGCAACGGCTGTGGAAATGAATCCGGCCGCCAGCGCAGCGAGGAGAAAACGAGGGGATTTCATCGGGGTACTCCGTTTCATGGACTATTTAACGCCAATGCGGCCCCGCTCCGTCGCGCCTTGCCTGTGCGCCGCTTCGTGCCTAGAAGCAGGCGCAAACGGACATTTCCTGACGGGGCCCTTATACCATGACAGCCATCATCGACATAACCGCACGCGAAATCCTCGATAGCCGCGGCAATCCGACGGTCGAGGTCGATGTGCGGCTGGAAAACGGTTCCATGGGCCGTGCGGCGGTTCCTTCGGGCGCTTCGACGGGCGCGCATGAGGCGGTGGAACTTCGCGATGGCGGAAAGCGCTATGGCGGCAAGGGCGTCGAGAAAGCCGTTGCCGCCGTGAACGGCGAAATCTTCGATGCGTTGTGCGGCATGGAGGCGGAAGACCAGCCGCGTCTCGACAGGATCATGTGCGCGCTCGACGGTACGCCGAACAAGGCGCGGCTCGGCGCGAATGCGATCCTCGGCGTATCGCTGGCAATAGCGAAGGCCGCAGCCGAGAGCGCAGGCCTTCCGCTATATCGCTATGTCGGCGGAGCCAACGCGACCGTGCTGCCGGTGCCGATGATGAACATCGTCAACGGCGGCGTGCATGCCGACAATCCTATCGACTTCCAGGAATTCATGATCATGCCGGTCGGTGCGGAGAGTTTCCGCGAAGGGCTGCGCATGGGCGCGGAAGTCTTCCATACCCTGAAGAAGCAGCTTCACGATGCGGGACACGACACCAATGTCGGTGACGAGGGCGGCTTCGCACCGAACCTGAAGAGCGCGGACGAAGCACTGGGCTTCGTTATGAAGGCGATCGAGAAGGCTGGATACAAGCCTGGCGAAGACGTCTATCTCGCGCTCGATCCCGCTTCGACCGAGTTCTTCAAGAACGGGAAGTATGTGCTCGAAGGCGAGGGCAGGACGCTCGATCCTGCGGGCATGGTGAAGGTCTATGAAGACCTCACGTCACGTTATCCCATCATCTCCATCGAAGATGGAATGGCGGAAGACGATTGGGATGGCTGGATCGCCCTCACCAAATCCATCGGCGACAAAGTTCAGCTCGTCGGCGACGATCTGTTCGTCACCAACACCAGACGCCTGAAGGACGGCATCGCCCGCGGTGCCGCCAATGCGATCCTCATCAAGGTCAACCAGATCGGTTCGCTCACGGAGACGCTTGATGCCGTCGACACCGCCCATCGCAATGCTTATCGCGCGGTGATGTCCCATCGCTCTGGCGAAACGGAAGACTCGACAATTGCCGATCTCGCCGTGGCGACGAATTGCGGGCAGATTAAGACCGGCTCGCTGGCGCGCTCCGACCGTCTCGCGAAATACAATCAGCTTCTGCGCATCGAGGAGATGCTGGGCGATCAGGCGATCTACGCGGGGCGCCCTGTTCTCAAAGCTTGAGCGGACGCGAGATGAAGCGAAGTACCTACGCCAAACTCCTAGGGCTCGCGGTTGTTGAGATCGTTCTGCTCTCCGTATTCCTGATGCCTATCCAGACGCACGCCGTGAAGCTGGATATGCCCGCAGGCGGGTCTTCGCCAGCCGTCGAAGCGGCGCTGGATTGGGTGCTGCTGGTTTCGATGATGGCTGTATTGATTGTCACCATTGCCGCTTTGGCGATCCCGGTCTGGCTGGCCGTCCGCATCATCCGCCGCGAACGTGCGACCACTAGGATTCCTGCCAATTTTTCGTGAGCCGAAAGTGCCAGTCTATTTGAATGGCGTGTTTTCGCGCAGCGAGGGCATTTTCCGATCCTCTGTGTGCACTTCAGATTTTGTGTGTGCTTTCGCATCCTCCTCAACATCGTGAGGCTTGAAATCGCATTCTCAACATTTTTCGGGATACGCAAGCAATCGCGGCGCACTTTGGATCATGCGATGACGGTTTGATGAATGATGGACTTACGAAGCGCGATCGCGACGGAAATTGCGAATCTCTTAGTTGCCGGTGCGGAATAACGAGTGCACTGTTCTCGAATTCCTGGAGGACAGATGTCATGACAAACGACGCAATTTCATCCGCATCGCGCCGCGCCAGCGGCGTTGTGACGACCACGGACGGCGTGGAGATTTTCTACAAGGATTGGGGTGCGGATTCGGCGCAGCCGATCGTGTTCAGCCACGGGTGGCCGCTGTCGGGCGACGACTGGGACCCGCAGATGATGTTCTTCCTCGATCACGGCTATCGCGTCATCGCGCACGACCGCCGCGGACATGGACGCTCGACACAGACCGATACTGGCAACGACATGGACCATTACGTGGCCGATCTTGCCGCGTTGACCGGGCACCTCGATCTAAAGAATGCGATCCATGTCGGCCATTCGACCGGCGGCGGCGAGGTGGTGCACTATATCGCGCGCCATGAGGACCGCGTCGCCAAGGGCGCGATCATCAGCGCGGTACCGCCGTTGATGCTGAAGACGGACGCCAATCCCGAAGGGCTGCCCCGGGAAGCGTTCGATCCCTACCGTCAGCAGACCGCGTTCAACCGCGCGCAGTTCTATCTCGATGTGCCGGCTGGGCCGTTCTATGGCTTCAACCGCCCCGGCGTGAAGACGATTCCCGGCCTCGTTCAGAACTGGTGGCGGCAGGGTATGATGGGCGGCGTCAAGGCGCACACCGATTGCGTGAAGGCGTTCTCAGAAACCGACTTCACCGAAGATCTGAAGAAGATCACCGTGCCGGTGCTGGTGATGCACAGCAAGGATGACCAGGTCGTGCCTTATGCGGACTCCGGACCCAAATCCGCCGCGCTGCTCAAGCACGGTACGCTGAAAACATATGAGAACTATCCGCACGGCATGATCACGACGCACGCGGACGTGATCAACGCGGATCTGCTCGCGTTCTTCCAAAGCTGATTCGGGAGAAAAGCGGGCGCCCGAAAGGCGCCCGCTTTTGTTTTTGCGAATCTCAAATCCATCGCGAAGGTGTTACTTCGGCAGCAACTCCACGAACTGCGCATAAGGCAGCACGATGCCTTTGCCCGGTTTCGCCTTGCACGCACCGAGGTTCAGGTTATTCGTCTCACCCGTCGTGCCATCGTTGGCCTTGCAGACCGGTTTGGCGGTCGATCCGTCGGCCAGATCAATGCGGACGGTCAGCTTCGTTCCGGCATTGAAGTTCGCCCGCGAGCCGTCGCCGATGACGTTGACCTCGGATTCCGTCCAGCCGTTCGCGAGGGAGACGACCGCTATCCTGTCCGGTCGTGGTGGGCTTGCGTTGCCATGGTCGTCACGTTTCCCAAATGGGAGGCTGCGACTCGTTCGCAGGACAGCCAAGCTCTTTAGGCGCGAATATCGCGAATATGACGTCGCATTCATGTTGTGATATGCCGCTCTTATGACGAAAGAGCAGATCGAAAGCGTTCTCGAGAGGGTACGCCAATGGCCGAAGCCGCTTCAGGAAGAGGCGGTCGAGATGCTGCTCGCGATAGAGGCGATGGGCGACAAGCCTCTTATCCTCTCCGACAATGAACGGCGCGGCGTGGAGCGCGGCCTCGCGGATGCCCGCAATGGCCGTTTTGCTTCCGATGAAGACGTGACGGCTCTGTTCTCGCGCTATAAGTCGTGAGAGTTCGTTACACCGAGAACGCAACGGCTGAACTCGCCCGGATATTCGAATACATCGCCCGCGATAATCCCTCCGCCGCCGATGCTGTGGTCAGGCGCGTCGAAGAGGTCGCGATCCGATTGGCGATGTTCCCTGGCACCGGTCACGCGTGCGACACCGCCGGTGTTCTTGTCGCGCCGTTGGTACGCTTCCCGTATGCGATCTACTACAAGGTTGAGGGCGACGAGTTGCTGATCCTGCACGTGCATCATGGCGCGCGACGGCAGCCGCAATTTCATGAAGCGGAAGTTCCATTTGGGCGTTAGGCGAGCGCGCCGCGCATTCCTTAACGGGCGCGGTTGCGCCCTTAACGATTCTCTTCTTGACGCTGCGAATCGGTTGGTGATTCGTTCACTGGATGCGAATCAGGCGAAGTGTGACGCGTGCGTTCGGCGCAATGGTGCTCCCGGCACTGTCCTGCGCGGTCGTCTGCTACTTCGCCTATTACGCGATCTGGGGATCGCGTGGCGTGCTCGCGCTCGTCGATACGCAGGCCCAGCTCGGCGTACAGCAGGAAAAGCTAGCCGAGGTGCGCGGCCAGCGGCTGAAGCTTCAGCGCGACATCGATCACATGCGTCCCGGCCATGTCGATCTCGATCTGCTCGAACAGCTGTCTCGCGAGAAGCTGATGAATGCCGCCCCCAATCAGGTGGAAATCTCCCGGGTTCCGCAGCACTGAACACTGTTCGGAACCCGTCTTGCTGACAAACCGTCAATGCTTGCCAAAAGCCGGGCCGCTTGCCACAACCCTAGCCATGTCCTGCATTTTCACGGCCTTCAGGGGCAATAAATGAGCGACCCCGCTGGTTCAAAGGTTAACGGTGCCGATGGCGCGCCCGCGACGCCAAATTCCGTGGCGCTCAAGGATTTCTATTCCAGCATGCTGCTCATCCGGCGCTTCGAGGAGAAGGCTGGCCAGCTCTACGGCATGGGTCTGATCGGCGGTTTCTGCCACCTTTATATCGGACAGGAAGCTGTGGTCGTCGGCATGCACGCCGCATCCGGCCCCGGCGATCAGGTGATCACCGCCTATCGCGACCATGGACATATGCTCGCCTGCGGCATGGACCCGAAGGGCGTCATGGCCGAGCTCACCGGCCGCCATACCGGCTACTCCAAGGGCAAGGGCGGCTCGATGCACATGTTCTCCGCCGAGAAGAAATTCTATGGCGGCCACGGCATCGTTGGTGCCCAGATACCGCTCGGCACCGGGCTAGCCTTCGCAAACAAGTATCGCGGCAACGATGCCGTGACGCTCACCTATTTCGGCGACGGCGCGGCCAATCAGGGCCAGGTCTATGAGAGCTTCAACATGGCGGAGCTCTGGAAGCTTCCCGTGGTCTACATCATCGAGAACAACCAGTACGCCATGGGCACGAGCGTGGAGCGTTCGAGCGCGCAGGTGGATTTCTCCAAGCGCGGTTCCTCGTTCAACATCCCCGGCGAGTCCGTCGACGGCATGGATGTCGAGGCGGTGCATGCCGCCGGCCGCCACGCCATCGAATGGTGCCGGTCGGGCAAGGGGCCGATCATCCTGGAGATGAAGACCTATCGTTATCGTGGGCACTCGATGTCCGACCCCGCGAAGTACCGCACCCGCGAAGAAGTGCAGAGCGTGCGCGAGAAGCGCGATCCCATCGAGCATCTGGGCGCCAAGATGACGTCGAGCGGCGTCGCGACCGAGGACGAGTTGAAGGCCGTCGACAAGGATATCCGCGGGATCGTCAATCACGCCGCCGAATTCGCGACCGAAAGCCCTGAGCCCGACGCGGCTGAGCTTTATACGGACGTGCTGGCATGACCCAGATTCTCATGCCCGCGCTTTCGCCCACGATGGAAGAGGGCAAGCTCGCCAAGTGGCTCGTCAAGGAAGGCGACGAGGTCAAATCCGGCGACATCCTGGCGGAGATCGAGACCGACAAGGCGACGATGGAATTCGAGGCGGTCGACGAAGGCCGTATCGGCAAGATTCTCGTGCCCGAAGGTACCGAGGGCGTGAAGGTCAACGAACCGATCGCCGAGCTCGTGGGTGACGGAGAGGCGGAATCTGTCGCGGCGACGCAGGCGAAGACCCCGCCGCGCGAAGAGACCAAAGCCGAGGCCGAAGCGGAAGTCCGCGAGGAAGAGAAGCGCGCAAAGCCTGCCGACAAGAAGGCGGACGATCCGGCGCGTGCCGAGGCCGCGCTCGCCGACATGGAGGTGCCTGAAGGCACCGAGATGGTCACCATGACGGTGCGCGAAGCGCTTCGCGATGCGATGGCGGAGGAGATGCGCCGCGACGACGCCGTGTTCCTGATGGGCGAAGAGGTCGCGCAGTACCAGGGCGCCTACAAGGTGAGCCAGGGGCTCCTCGAAGAATTCGGCGCGCGCCGCGTCATCGACACGCCGATCACTGAGCAGGGCTTCGCGGGCCTCGGCGTCGGTGCGGCGTTCGCGGGGCTACGCCCCATCGTCGAGTTCATGACCTTCAATTTCGCGATGCAGGCAATCGACCAGATCGTCAATTCGGCTGCCAAGACACGTTACATGTCGGGCGGCCAGATGCAGTCGCCGATCGTGTTCCGCGGCCCTAACGGCCCGGCGGCGCGCGTCGGCGCCCAGCACAGCCAGGATTATTCGTCGTGGTATGCGCATGTGCCCGGCATGAAGGTGATCGCGCCGTATTTCGCGGCCGACGCGAAGGGTCTGCTCAAAGCCGCGATCCGCGATCCGAACCCGGTGATCTTCCTTGAGAATGAGATCGTCTATGGCCGCTCGTTTCCGGTGCCGAAGATGGACGACTATGTCGTGCCGATCGGCAAGGCGCGCGTGGTTAGATCAGGCAAGAGCGTGACCATTGTGTCGTACTCGATCTGCGTCGGCATGATCGTCGAGGCAGCGGAGAAGCTCGCGGCCGAAGGCATCGATGCCGAGCTGATCGACTTGCGCACCCTGCGTCCGCTCGACACCGCAACGGTCGTCCAATCTGTGAAGAAAACGAACCGCATCGTGACCGTGGAGCAGGGCTGGCCGGTGTGTTCCATCGGCTCGGAAATCTGTGCGGTCGTGACGAGCGAGGCGTTCGATTATCTGGACGCCCCGCCGACCAAGGTCACCGGCAAGGACGTGCCGATGCCCTATGCCGCGAACCTCGAAAAGCTCGCGCTGCCGCATGTGGACGACATCGTCGCCGCCGCAAAGTCGGTCTGCTACCGGGGCTGACGATGGGGAAGAAAGAAAGCGCGCCTAGGGAAGACGGAAGCTGGCACAAGGGTGGCTGTCACTGCGGTGCAGTGGCGTTCGAAGTGAACGCGCCGGATGAAGTGCTGCTCATAGACTGCAACTGCTCCATGTGCGCGAAGACAGGCTATCTGCATCTGATCGTGGCGAAGGACAAGTTCCGCCTGCTGCGCGGCAAGGATGCGATCACGACCTACACGTTCAACACCGGCGCCGCAAAGCACATGTTCTGCTCGGTGTGCGGAATCAAATCGTTCTACGTGCCGAGATCGCATCCCGAAGGCTACAGCGTGAATTTCCGCTGCCTCGATGCGGAAGAATTCAGCTCCATCATGACGACCGAATTCGACGGCCAGCATTGGGAGTTGCACTCGGGCGAACTTGCGCGGCTGGAGGAGAACTAGTGGCAACACAAATCCTCATGCCTGCGCTTTCGCCCACGATGGAAGAGGGCAAGCTTACGAAGTGGCTGGTCAAGGAAGGCGACGAGGTCAAATCCGGCGACATTCTGGCGGAGATCGAGACCGACAAAGCGACGATGGAGTTCGAAGCGGTCGACGAGGGGACGATCGGCAAGATCCTCGTGCCCGAGGGCACCGAGGGCGTGAAGGTCAACGTACCCATCGCAACGCTGATCGGCGAGGGCGAGGATGCGAGCGCCCCCGTCGATATTTCCTCGGCCATGGCCTCGATCAAGGATGCGGTGAGCGCGGAAGCGAAAGGCTCGAAGCAGGCGCCCGCGCCCCCCCTCACCCCCGTCCTCTCCCCCAAAGGGGGAGAGGGAATCTCTCCCAGTTCTACTCTCGCCCCCGCGGAGCGGGGGAGAGGGCAGGGTGAGGGGGTGTCGAAATCTGCTCCCAACAATGCAGAAAGAATCTTCGCTTCGCCCCTCGCGCGCAGGATTGCGCAGCAAAAGGGCATCGATATCGCAAGTTTGAGCGGCTCCGGTCCGCGCGGGCGTATCGTCAAATCCGACGTCGAAGGCGCAAAGCCCGGTGCACAGAAGCCTGCCGCAGCGGCCGCACCGCGCGCGGAAGCAACGCCCGCAGCGGGCGCCGGCATCGTGGGTGTCACGCCGCTGCCCGATGCGCGCCTGTTCTTCAAGAAGGAGGACTACGAGGAAATCCCGCACGATGCGATGCGCAAATCGATCGCGAAGCGGCTCACATCCTCGAAGACCCTCATCCCGCATTTCTATCTGACCGTCGATTGCCGCATCGACGGATTGCTGGCGGTGCGCGCGAAGCTCAACGAGGCCGTGACCCCAAAGTCCGGGGGGGCCGGCTACAAGCTCTCGGTCAACGATTTCGTCGTGAAGGCATCGGCGATGGCCTTGATGCGCGTGCCGGAAGTGAATGCGAGCTGGACCGACACCGCAATCCTGCGCCACAAGCACGCCGATGTCGGCGTCGCGGTCGCGCTCGATTTCGGCCTCATCACGCCCATCGTTTTCCGCGCTGAAGAGAAAGGCCTTGTCGCCATTTCGGGTGAGATCAAATCGCTCGCGGAACGCGCGCGCGCCAAGAAGCTCAAGCCGCAGGAATTCGAGGGTGGCGGGTTCGCGGTCTCTAATCTTGGCATGTTCGGCATCAAGCAGTTCACCGGCGTCATCAATCCCCCACATGCCGCGATCCTGGCGGTGGGCGCCGGCGAGGAACGCGCCGTCGTCGTCGGCGGAAAGATCGAAGCCGCCACGATCATGACGGTCACCATGTCCTGCGACCACCGCGTGATCGACGGCGCCACCGGCGCCCGCTTCCTGCAGGCCTTCAAGCAATTCGTCGAAGAACCGGCGGCGATGCTGCTATAAAGCGGCCGGGATGAGCGATCTCGGGGCCATACTGGAGACGAGTGGGGCGGCGGCGGTCGAGATCGCAGCGTCGGCGCTCGCCGAGCGCGGCGAGAAGGTTCATCCCTGTCCCAATTGCGGCAAGCCGATGATTGGCCCTTATTGCGCGGTCTGCGGGCAGGAGCGCGACACTCATCGCCGCTCGATCCTGGGACTGATCAAGGTTCTCATCGAGGATATTGCGAGCTTCGACAGCCGCATCATGCGTACAGGCTGGGCGCTGGTTGCGCGCCCGGGCGAGCTGGCCAGTGCATTCCGCGAAGGCCGCACGCAACGCTATCTCCCGGCATTGCGGCTTTATCTCTTCGTCTCGCTGATCTTCTTCGTGGTGCTGGGCGCGACCAATCTCGCGCTCGTCCAGCTTGTCGTCGTCGCCACGCCGACGAAGATCACGTGGATCAACGGCACGCCCTACGTGCCAAATCCAGCCTACGACAAGGACGATCCCGACACGCAGTTCATGCCGAAGATGATGAAGATGGACAAGGCGAAGGCGCTGAGGCCGGGCGGCCATTATGAATATTCGACCAAGATGTATTTCTTCGCGCCGATCGGGACCTACCACACGCAACTCACAGCCGAAGCGCGTCAGCGTTTGCGCGACGCCAATGTCGATATCGATATCGGTGACAAGCCGAAGACCGGCAAACCCCTGACACCGGAGCAGGCCAACAAGATCAAGGCCGTCAAGATGAAGGTGAAGGTCACGAAGAGCTGGATCGAGCAGCATCTGTTCGACGGATTGCAACGGCTTGTGAACGATCCTTCGGCACTCAACGGATCGCTCACGACCTGGCTTCCGCGCATCCTGTTCCTGCTGATGCCGCTTTATGCACTCCTGCTCGCGCTGTTTTATATCCGGCAGCGCAAGAAATTTTTCTTCGTCGATCACCTGATCTTTTCGCTGACGATTCACACGTTCGGATTCGTGCTGCTGCTGGCGGCGGCGGGCGCGGCGCAGATCCTTCCCGGCCCGACGGTCGCGTGGGGCGCGCTGGTTGTCGCTGGTCTCTATACGCTGATCGCGACGCGGAACTTTTATCATCAGAACTGGTTCTGGACCGTGGTAAAGTTCGCCAGTGTATCGTTCTTCTACACATGCTTCTGTGCGCTGCCCGCGTTGGGGGCCGCCTTGATCCTGAGTTTCCTGAACGTTTGAGGTTTTCATGGCCGAGACATTCGACGTCATCGTGGTCGGCGGCGGACCGGGCGGGTATGTCTGCGCCATCCGTGCCGCGCAGCTTGGAATGAAGACGGCGGTGGTCGAGCGCGACAAGCTCGGCGGCATCTGTCTCAACTGGGGCTGCATCCCGACAAAGGCGCTGCTGCGCTCATCGGAAATCTGGCACCTGATGCACCGGCTGAACGAGTTCGGTTTCAGCGCCGACAATTTCAAGTTCGATATCGCAAAGATCGTCGGGCGTTCGCGCAAGGTCTCCCAGCAATTGTCGAACGGCGTCGGCTTTCTGATGAAGAAGCACAAGATCACCGTGATCGCAGGCGAGGCGAAGCTCGCGGGCGCCGGCAAGCTCGCCGTGACGAAGGACGGAAAGACCACCGACTACACCGCCAAGAACATCGTGCTCGCCACCGGCGCGCGCGCCCGCACGCTGCCGGGGCTGGAGCCGGACGGAAGGCTGGTTTGGACCTACCGCGAGGCGATGGTGCCGCCATCCTTCCCAAAATCGCTGCTGGTTGTGGGCTCTGGCGCCATCGGCATTGAGTTCGCGAGCTTCTACCGAACCCTGGGCAGCGAGGTGACCGTGGTCGAGATTCTCGACCGCATCCTGCCGGTCGAGGACGAAGAGATTTCCCAGCTCGCGACCAAGGCCTTCACCAAGCAGGGCATGAAGATCAAAACCGCGACCGGCGTCGAGAAGCTGGAGAAGGGCGCGGACAACGTCACCGCGACACTCAAAGCCAAGGACGGAAAGGCCGAGACGATCACCGTGGACCGCGTCATCCTCGCCATGGGCATCGTCGGAAATGTCGAGAACAACGGCTATGAGCAGGCTGGGCTCAAGATCGAGAAGACGCATCTCGTCGTCGACCAATGGGGCGCAACGGGCGTGCCGGGGATATGGGCCATCGGCGATCTCGTCGGACCGCCCTGGCTGGCGCACAAGGCGATGCATGAGGGCGTGATCGTGGCGGAGAAGATCGCTGGCGTGAAAGGTGTACATCCGCTCGATCCCTCGAAGGTGGCGGGCTGCACCTATTGCTGGCCGCAGGTCGCCTCCATCGGCATGACCGAAGCGAAAGCCAAGGCCAGCGGACGCAAGATCAAGGTCGGCCGGTTTCCGTTTATCGGGAACGGCAAGGCGATCGCACTGGGCGATTCCGAGGGTCTCGTCAAAACCGTGTTCGACGCCGATACCGGCGAGCTGCTCGGCGCGCATATGATCGGCGCAGAGGTGACCGAGCTGATCCACGGCTACGCCATCGCCCGTAGCGGGGAACTGACCGAGGAGGACCTCGGTCACACGATCTTCCCGCACCCGACACTGTCGGAAATGCTGCACGAAGCGGTGCTGGATGCCGACAAGAAGGCACTGCACATTTAAGCTATGCAGCCACGGGATGATGACGACAATTCGGGTGCGGGCCTGAGAACGGGGCTGTTGATCGCGGCTGTGGCGCTCGGCATTCCGCTGTTCGTGATGCTGATCCTGTACGCGTCCGGCGCGAAGCTCGCCATCGTTCACAACGACAGCGCGGAGACGGTGGAGATCGCGGCGGTCGTGCACAATGGCGCCGCCGTGGAGCGTACCTCGGTCAAGACGATCGATCCGCACCGGCTCGCCTGGATCGTGTTCACGCCGCGTCTGCAGGGCGGGCTCACCATCTTCTGCAAGGGCAGCACGATGTTCGCGACGAAGGCAATCAGCACGGTCTCGGAGGGAACGCCCGCCTACTCGAGCGCGTCCTTTAAGACCTGCAATCTGCCGCCGCATTTCGACAAGCCGTCCTGAAGACAAACTCCCGCCACATCGGTAAGCTCAGGCGGTACTTCCAACGACCAAGAGCACCGTGAAAGCGAAGAACGAGCCAAAGGCCGATACGGACACGATCGCGCCGTCCAAACGGATCGACGGCAGGATCCGGGAGCTTGGCGATTGGCGTGGCGAGATGCTCGCGCGGGTTCGCGCGCTCATCCGCGAAGCCGATCCGGACGTCGTCGAGGAATGGAAATGGCGCGGCGTTCCGGTGTGGGAGCATGACGGCATCCTCTGCACCGGCGAGACCTACAAGGCGGTCGTGAAGCTTACCTTTGCCCATGGTGCCGCGCTCAAGGATCCCGCCGGTCTTTTCAACTCCAGTCTGGAAGGCAACGTCCGGCGCGCGATCGACATCCGCGAAGGTGAGAAGATCAACGAGAAGGCGCTGAAAGCGCTTGTCCGTGCTGCCGTCGAATTCAATCAGAGCAAAGCAAAGAAGAAAAAGACCGCGCGTTAAAGGCCGTTTTGCGCACGGCTGCCCTGACGCGCAGCCGCTTCGCGACGTTGGTGACGCCGTTGAAAAATCTAGCGCCTTGGTGGGTTGTCGGTGAGTTTGGCCTTCTGCGTCGGGTGATCCGCCATTGTGACGGCAGGGACCGTTCTCACTGCTGAGGAGCCACCGGCGTGCGTGTCCGCAACTCCCACGTCCAGCTTCACGACCGTGCTGGAATCGAAGGACAGTTCCTGCCAGTCCACCTGTATCTGGTTGGCGGTAAAGCTGACGCGGTTTTTGTCGAATCCGACCATGTTGGTCGCGGGGTCGACTTTGACGAATATTATCATGCCGGGCGACGTCAGATTTATCGCGACGCCGCTATGGATCGTGGGAGGTAGCGACAGATCCGATTTGCTCCACGTGCCACCGGAGCCGGAGGGAGAATAGTCGAACGTGATCGAATGCTTGTCCGTGACGATGTTGAAATAGCCGGTGAAGGTGCCGCAAGTCGTCGCCGTGCCCTGAACATTGCATTGGCCTGGGCTGCCGAGGCCGTCGTATGCGCTGCCACGGACGTAATACTGCCAACCCAGTGTAGCGCCCACCCAGCCGCCTGCATCGGCCGCGCTGGCAGCGAGCACTGCGATTGCACCAACCGCGATAAAGGCGACCGCGACACGCACGCATGTACGCACCAGCATGTTTCCCTCCGCTACTCAGCGTCCGCAAATCACTTCACGGCGGGATTATCGCATATTTCCAGAAAAGATAGACGCGAATTCCGTATGCGGGAACGGCTCGCTATTCCAGCAGCCGTTCCACATCGTCGGTGATGCCGGCGATATCGTCGGTCGAGGTCGTGACCAGGCGTGCGCGGCCGGAGCGGTCGAAGAAGAACACCGAGTTGGAATGCATCACCTCGTAGGGATGGCCGGGCGATTCCTTCGTCACGCTATAGAGCACGCGATAGCGCCGGGTCAGTGCCGCCAATCCGTTGGGCGGACCGCTGAGCCCGTCGATCTGCTTGGCAAAGCCGCGCGCATAGGCGCCCAGCACCGGAAGCGTGTCACGGTCCGGATCGACGCTCACGAACAGCACGGCGACCTCATAGGCCCGCGTGTCGAGGCGCTTCAGCACCTCCGAAAGGTTGGCGAGCGTGGTGGGGCAGATGTCGGGGCAGTGCGTGTAACCGAAATAGAGGATGACCACGCGGCCGCGATAATTATCCGCCGTGACGACCTGGCCGTCATTGGCGCGGACCATGTGGAACGCAAGCTTGGGCATTGCGCCGGTGATGTCTGTCGCGTGCCAGGGCTTGCCGCTGTCGTCGCAGGCCGCAAGCAGCAGGCAGAGCATGAGCGCGGTGAGGCGGCTGAGCGCGGCTGTCATATAGCCCGCATAGCATGGCCGGGCACCCGCGCGAAGCTGTGACCAAAAACCACTGGATGATGCGATCCCCTTGGGGCCATTGTCGCCGCCGATGACGCAAACCCTACGCGCCTGGTCCGCCTATGCCGCGCTGCTCGCGCTCGGCGGCGTCCTGTACGTCGTCTGCCGTCTCTTCCCCGCCGATCTGCCGTTCTGGATGCCATGGGAATTTTCCTGGCCTACGTCTCTGGTCACGGCCCTGTCGCTTGCCTGGTTCTTCCAGGGGCTGAAGCAGATTCCGTCAGATGAGCGTCCGGCGGCTTGGCGCATCGCATGCTTTCTGCTCGGCGTTGCGATGGACTACGCCGTTCTGCAGACCCATATCGACTTCTACGCCCAGCACATGTTCTTCGTGCATCGTTGGGCGCATTTCGTGCTGCATCATCTGGGCGCGTTCCTGATCGCATTCGGCACGGCTGGTCCTGTCATTCGCGCCGGCATGCCGGGCTTTCTCCGGCCGCTTCTCGACGCACGCGCCGTACAGCGCACGGTCGATGTCATGCAGCATCCGGCTGTGGCACCGGCGCTGTTCGTGGGGTTGCTCTATTTCTGGCTGATTCCCGCGATCCACACCCGCGTGATGCTGGATGCCAACCTCTATGACATCATGAACTGGACGATGGCGGTCAACGGCATCTTCTTCTGGTCGCTGATCCTCGATCCGCGGCCGAAGCCGCCGGCGCGGCTTTCCAGTTTGGGGCGCTCCGCGCTCATTCTCGTGATTGAGCTGCCGCAGATGGCCCTGGGGGCCGTTCTCTCGCTCTCGATGACGGACTATTATCCGGTCTATACGATCTGCGGCCGCATCTTCGACATGACGGCGCTGAGCGACCAGCACTATGGCGGCCTGATCATCTGGTTGCCGGGAACGCTCACGAGTTTCGCCGCCATGATCGCGGTGTTGGTCGTGATGCGGATCAACGAGGAAAGGGAAGAGCGTGCGCGTCAGGGGATTTGAAATCGTGTTCGCTGCAATGGTGGTGGCAGCACCGGCTTCCGCGAGCGATGTGCAGGTGAACGATGCCTGGTTCCGTTCCTTGCCCGCGAATGTGCCGGCCGGCGGATATTTCGTGCTGCACAATTCCGGCGCTCAGGAAATCTCACTGATGGGTGCACAATCGCCCGCTTGTTCGATGCTGATGCTGCACCGAAGCACAGAGTCCGGCGGCATGAGCAGCATGGAAGATGTCGCGAGCGTACCGGTGGCCGTGGGCGAAACGGTGAAGTTCGCGCCCGGCGGCTATCACCTGATGTGCATGAACCCGACGCCAGCGATGAAGCCCGGCAACAGTGTTTCCGTGACGTTCAAATTCTCCGATGGCAGCAAAGCCGTGGCGAGCTTCGCCGTCCGGAACGCGCGGGGGGAATAGCGTCAGGCGTCCGCAGTCGCTTCCGCTCCTGCCGGTAGCGGCGAAGGTGACGGCGCGTCGGTCTCCGCCATACCCAAAGCCTCGTTCGGCGTACCCGAATCCGAAAGAATCATCTCGCTCACGCCTGCCGTTGCGATCGCATAGCCCAGGCCCACTTCCTCCATGAACCGCATACGCGATTTCAAATCGCCTTCCCGGCAGATCATGAAGGCTTTTATGCCAACGCCGATCGTGCGCGTGTCGCGACCCTCCGTAACCTTGGCAAGCGACGTCATGCTCGATTGGTCTGCGCTCAGTACAATAGCCTGTTGCTTGAACTGATCCGCGGAAAAGCCGAGGCGCAAGATCGTGTCTCGTCCCGCATGGACAATAAAAGCCTGCGATGCTTCGCCGTTCAGTTCAATGCGGAGCCGGCTACCCTCCCGATGGCCGCTGAATTGGATGTGAATAAAAACATCCTCATTCGAATCCTCCTGGATATCGCCGTAGTCGATATCGAATGTCATCTGGAACGAACGCCGTGCGGTCCAACCACCCCAATCCTCGGGCGAGTGCCAGCCATTGCCTGCGCGAACAGCCTCGCAGCGCGCGAAATCGGCCGGATTGCGCATCGCCCGGTCGGTGCCCAGCCAATAGATCTTGCCAAGTTCGATGCCAACGACCCGCGCAGGCTTCTCCCCGGGTGTGGCGGACTTCTTCGAAATGGCCTTTTCGATATCGACGTAAATATCGTGCCACGGCCTCACCGGCGGCTGGCTGGCGATGAGTTTTTCCTGCTTCGCGAGCACATCCGGGCGCAGCAGCAGGTTCCGCAGCACTTTCAGGAGGCTCGCCTCGGAATTCGAATCGAAGAAGATCGCGTGCTTTCCGCCTGACTCGGTCAGCGCCGAATTGCGCGCGACCACCGGCACCTTTCCGTAGGAAAGGCTTTCGGTGACCGGCAAACCCCAGCCCTCGTAGTGGCTGTTGTAAACGGTGAAAGCGGCGTTCTGATAGAGCGCCTGCAGATCGGCGTCCGAGGCGTCGTTCAGGACCTTGAGCTTGCCGTCGAGGTAGTCGGTCTTGCGGATGAAGTCCGTGACCTGTTCGCTGTGCCAGCCCATCTTGCCGGCGAACACCAAGGTAGGAACCTTGCCGCTGCCAAGTTCCGCAAGCAGCCGCCGCCATGCGGAAAGAACCATGAGATGGTTTTTCCGCGGCTCGATCGTGCCGACAAACAGGGCGTATTTCGTGTGGAGCAGGGCCTGAACATCCTGCGAAATCTCGGACGCATCTTCGAATAGCAGGGAGAAATCGCCGTTTGGATGAACCACCTCGCATTCGACCGGATGATCCGAGAACCGCGCGATTGCTTTGGCGAAATCCCGCTTGGTGTTCTCCGCATTGGCCAGCACGAGGTCGGCGTGCATGTTCACGCCCGCGATCCAGCGCGTATAGACGTTCGTGGTCGTGCCTTCGCAGAATTCCGGCAACAGCAGCGGGATCGTGTCGTGTACGAACGCGACATAGAACACGCCGTACTGACGTTTCGCCTCGCGCACCGCGACGAAGTAGTTGGGAACGCCCCAAGGCGAGCCGAGGTTGACGATCGTGCTGCCCGGCACAAAGCCTAGGGCAGGCGCAGTGCTTAGATCTTTGAGCAGGCCGTCGAGTGCTTTATGCCAGCTTTCATCGGAATGATCCGCGCCCTCGCGCGACAGCATCAAGGCGAACTGGAAAGCCTTGGAGTCGACCGCTTTCCACGTTCCGGTCGAACTATCGACGGCGCAAAGGCCAATATCGCGCTCGGCTCCGTCGCCGAGAGCCGCCTCCGTGACCGCCAGACTGATGCGCTGGATGCCGGTCGGCGTGCGGTTGTCGCGGAAATAGACGAGCAGATCGGTGATGTCGAAATAAAGCACCGGCTTTCGCGCTGCAGAGGGCTTTGCGCTGCGCACGAGATTCGAGGGACGCGCCCTCACGCCCAGCCGCTTCAGCTCCGCGATCGCGTCCGTAAGCATCGGATCGATCTCAAGCGCGCGCCGGTACATCTCCACCGCGGCCGGTTTGTCGTCCATGAGCTTGAGAAGATGGCCGAGCTGCAAATGGGTGTCGGCATTTTCGGGCTCGATCTCCAGCGCTTTCTCATAGGCCTTCTGCGCCTGTTCCCTTTTGCCTGCCTCTTTCAGCATGTGCCCGTATTGGACCCAGATCGGGGCCAGCTCCGGCGCCAGCTCCACCACGGCGGCATAGGCCTCGGCCGCAATTGTCCACAACTTATCGTCGCGGGCTTCGTCGGCGCGCTTTAGGAGGGAATCGACCTCCTGCTGCTTTGCCGAGGGCTCCGAAGCCGCGTCCGCCTGCTGCGTTTCGTCCGCACGAATGTCTTTGGTGGCCGAACTCATGGGTTCAACATCTCTTTGTTTATTTTCGGAAATCCCGCTGTACAAAGTATCGTAAAGGCAGCAATTCTTGTCAAACATCTCCTGCAAACCGGACGCAGTCCTGCTTTTGAGCGCTGCTGTGACGTTACAACGCGCGGTCACGGCAGCGTGGCGCTTGCATACGCTGGGTTGTTTCTTACAAAACAGTCTGTCGCTTACAAAACAGTTTTATGTCATAGGCGAAGCGGCAGCGATATTTTTCGGCGCGGGGGCCGGGTTTGCCGAATTGGGACGTTAAAGGACGACACGAAGTCGTTCAGCTGAGGAGCAGCTTTAGTCGAGATGAAGTCTATTTTTTCGGTATCGCAGCCGCGGGCCGGTCATCATGTCATGGAGATGATGATGCGTGCGGCGCTGGGACCGGCATTCCGATATTGTGAGTTCTACACCGAACCCAATTGCTGCCAGACCATCCCCTGTGCGCGCATTGGCGAGTTTGCCGCGGCCGGCTACGCCCTTTTCATGCAGAAGAGCCACGATCATCAGCTGACCGATCCGATTCCGCGGTCGAGCGATCTCATTCTCGTGCAAATCCGCGAACCGACCCTTCGCGCGATGTCCAACTATGAGCTCGATCTGGAATCCCAGAAGCGGGAGCACTCGCTTCCCTATCTGCAGATATGGCTCGCGAACGAGGTGATCTACCAGGTCGATTTCTGGCGCAAATGGCTGGAGCGGGCGCTCGAGCACCGTCTGATCCTACGATACGAAGATTTCCTCGCTGAGCCCGCGGAGTCATTCAAGGCCGTGTTTAGCGCACTTGGCGAAGAGTTGGATGACGCCGCGCTTGCGCGAGCCGTCGGCGAGGTCAAGGTTTCGTCACGAGACCGCTCGACGCCGTTCAAGGCACGGGAGTTCGGCAAAAGTCCGTACTTCGTCCCGTCTTACATGACGGAATTCCTGAATCTGCTTCACGCCGAGATCGGTTACATGGGTTACCCCGTATGGCAGGAGCCTGGCGAGGCTTCAGGTCCGGTGACATCGCTTTATCGCATCCGCCGTGCGCTTGGCGTGGGGGACTTCGCCGGCGCGCTTGCGCTTCTGGAGCGCCATGTCGCGCGGAACGAGGTTACGCGTGACGTCAAGATCATGCTGGCGCAGGCTATGTTCGAGGTCGGTCGCGACGAAGAAGGCCAAAGTGTACTCAACCGGCTAATGCGCGACGAAAAGGATTATTTCGATCCATATGCGATTCTTGCGCAGCGCGCCTACAAGGCCCGTGAGATCGAAGCGGCCCGCGCGTTCGTTCACGACGGTATCGAGAAGACGGATCAGCTCCAGCGCGCGCGGGATTTCCTGCAACGCAACCGATACGACGCCGAGCTTCTGGCGGAGCTTCCGGAGGTCGAAAGACCGTCCGTTACGCCCGATGCCGTCGCGGAGGGGTTCCGGTGGATATTGGGAAGGCTACCCGAGAACGACGCCGTCATCGAAAATCATATCCGCTGCCAGGACGACGCGGACTTGAGAAGCACGTTGCTGCGGTCTCCCGAATTCGGCACATTCTATGAGCAGTTGCGCGCCGGCGAGGCAGTCGAGCTTCCAGCCGACAAACAGCCGCTGACCTTGGAGGATGCAATCTCGGCGCTCTATTGGCTTCTCGGCCGCAAGCCGCGCTCGCGCAGTGAAATCCAGTCCCTCCAGGAATCTCCGACCCCCGAAGCGCTGCGCAGGAAACTGCTCGTGGGCGAGGATTTTCGGCAGCTTTATGAAGGAACCACCCGGCGTCACTGAGCTGTGGCTGTCGATTGTGATTCGCGGCGTCTAAGGCTAGGAAGCACCGGCGCCTGCCTGACGGCTGGCGTTTTGCGCGATTTCACAGTTGGGTTCCTATGGCGAGCGGCACACCACAAGATCCGAAAATCCTCATTGGGGCATCGATTCCCCGTTCCGGACATCATTTTCTGCAAAACCTGCTGACGTCCTACTACGGCCAGGACATGCACTATTGCGAGTTCTACACACCGCCCGGGTGCTGCAAGTCCGTCCCCTGCACCATGCGCGGGAACTATCGCGTCATTTTTCAGAAGAGCCACGACCGCGACCTGAAGGTGCCGACCGATATCGGCGATTCGCTTTATCTGATTCAGTATCGCCATCCCGTACCAGAGGCCTTGTCGGATCGCGAACTGGAACTCAGGGACGGGCTGGGACGACGCAATCTTGCCTATCGGGCAACGCGCGACAATTACGCATATTGGCTCGCGACCAAGGCGATCTACTACCGCAAATTCCACGACAAGTGGATGGTCAAGAGAACGCCGAACGCGGTCTATATGGACTATCCAGATCTGTCGAAGGATCCGGAAGCGATGATACGTCCCGTCATCAGCTGGGCTTCCGGCTCTGTCGACGAAGCGCGGCTGGCGCAGGTGATCGGACAGGCGAGTTCCACACGCGTGAGCGTGCCGCAAACTGCCGAAGCCAAGGCTGAAGGGAAAGTCTTCAAGCCACGCGTGATTCAGGATAGCCCGCACTTTGACGCCGAATTGCTTGGCTCATTCGAGGCGTGGATTCTGGAGCGCACGCCGGCCTTCGGATACAGCCGCGAACTGAGCGGATCGTATCAGGACAGCTTGATTTACGGTCTGATCCTGCTGAACGATCCGGAGGAGCCGCTGCCGGAAGGCGAACGCAACCGGTTTGAAGCCGCGTCCAAGCGCGCGGGCGATCATCCCGAGATCCAGCGCCGGATCGTCCAGCGTTCGATCAAGGAAGGAGACGCCGCCGGCACGGTGAAGCGGCTCGAGGCGATGATCCGGCACAGCCCGTTCTTCACACCGGCCTATCGCCTTCTGTTTTCGACCTGCAAGAAAAGCGATATTCCGATCCCGGAATCGGTCCTGACCCCCGATGCAGTGATGGCATGCTCCGACAATGCCGCGCTGCTCACCGATCTCGGTCAGGCCTGTCTGGACAAGAATTTGGTGGTCAATGCCGTGACCGCGCTCTCGCTCGCAACAATTGTTGCGCCCGACTATCAGCGCGCCTTTCATTTTCTGGCCTTGGCGCTGTCGCAGGAAAAGCGTTGGGGCCAGGCGCGGCAATATGCGGAAAAGGCCGTGGCGCTCGACGGCGAAAACAAGTCCAGCGCTAAGCTGCTGACTACGTTGCAACGGCGCGGATAATGCTTGCCCGACATGCTCGCAAACCTGCTGTTGCTCTTCGTGCTCGGCCTGGTTGTGGGGAGCTTCCTGGGCGTGCTCGTACTGCGTATACCGCTGCGTGAGCCCGTAATTTTGGCGCGATCTGCGTGTCCCTATTGCCGGCTTGAGCTGACCGCGGTGGAGCTGATTCCGGTGATCAGCTGGGTCATCCAGCTGCGCCGATGCCGCAGCTGCAGCGCGAAACTTTCGAGCTTCTACCCGGCGATGGAACTGTCGGCCGGGGCGGTTGCCGTGTTGTCCGGCTGGCTGTTGTCCGGCTTTTGGGTCGTTGCCGGGTGTCTCGCCGGCTGGACGGTTCTCGCATTTGCGGCATGGCAATTCAGTAACTCTGGCTCGGGCGCCAGATTGTAGACGCATTACAGTTTTGATACAGAGTTGCGTTCGCCTGGGGAGGCGTTGTCGGAGGCAGGTTCAAAGAATGGATGATGAGAATGCCGGTGAACGGCTGAAGGATGTGTCTGAAAAGCGCGGAGAGGAACTGGTTCAAGAACTAACCGACGAAATCGTATCGTTGCAACGCGAGTTGGCCGCGCTGAAAAGCGAAGTCGCCGCGTTCGCCGATTTTCGATCTTCGCGCGCGCTTGTTCTCGAGCCGCCGACCGTCACGGCGACGCCGTCACTTCCCCAAAGGGTGACGATCGAAGCCGATCACATGCTGCGGCCGCATGACGGGTTTTACGGCATCGAGCACACGTCGGAAGGAATGCCGTTCCGCTGGACCGGACCGTCCGTTCAGTTCTGCTTCAATGTCTATGTGGATCGCAGCAACGGCGCGGATTTGCGCCTGTTTGCGTTGACCAGCATCGATTTCGAGGTTCAGAAGAAGATCGTCCTGATCGCCGACGGTGAAACGCTGCCGGTAAATGTCGAGCCGGATGGCGGAGGGTTCGCGGTGACCGCATTCCTTCCGGTGCGTGCGGATCAGAGTTCCACGGGCCTGGTGTTCGTGCTTCCTGCGGTGCTCACCCCTCCAGGCGGCGCTGATGGCCGTGTTCTCGGCCTCGCGTTTGGCCGGCTATCCATCGTCGCTCGCAAAGCCGAGAATGTCGACGGCGCCTCGGACCGTATCGCGGCACAGTAGCTACGCAAGGGGTGCAACCTCCCCGGTCTCGCGCAGACGCACGGGAAATTGTAACTTGCATGACCATGCCAAACATCACGGCCGCAATCTGCACCTACAATCGCTACGATACGCTGCCCAAGGCCATCGACAGTCTTACGCGTCAGAGTCTGCCTGCCGATCAGTTCGAGGTCATCGTCGTCGACAATTCGCCGGATCACGGACGCTCGCGCGACATTTCGGAAGACTTCGGCGAGATCGCCAATTTGAAATGGATAATCGAAAAGACGCCGGGTCTTTCGAACGCACGAAATGTGGCCACCGCAAACGCCAGTGCACCCATCATCGCGTTCCTCGACGACGACGCCATCGCTTCTCCCTCCTGGCTGGACAAGCTGCTCGGTGCATTTTCGCGCTTCGGGGAGCGGGCGAACATGGCCGGTGGACGTGTCGATCCCCTTTGGGGGGCGCCACGGCCCGAATGGCTGGCGGACGATCTTCTGGGATTCCTATCGGTCGTCGACTGGGGCGGGATCGCACGTTTCACCGGGAAAGACGAGTGGGTCGCCGGCACCAATGTCGCATTTCGAGTCGAGGCCCTGAAAGATGCCGGCGGCTTCTCTACCAGTCTGGGCCGCACCGGTAGCGGCCATTCGCTCCTATCGAATGACGAGAACGATGTGATCGCGCGAATGGGTGCGAAAGGCGGACGCCTTCTCTACGTTCCCGAGGCCGTCGTCGAGCATCTCGTGCCGGCTGACAGGCTGACGCAGACCTGGTTCCGGCGAAGAGTGGCATGGCAAGCCACGTCGGATTATATTGTGGATCCCGTGCGCCAGTTCAATCAGGCTTCGAGCTATTGGAATGGCGTGATGGATTACTACGCGCGACTGCCGCCCAAATATCGCAATCCGCGCGGGCTGTATGTTCACCAAAGCGATCCTGAAATGTTTCGGATGCAAATCTCGGCCCTCTACAATTTCACGATTGCGCTGCTGAGTGGGTTTCAGGGGATCGAGGTCGTGTCGTGAATCCAGACGGCCTTCCGGCGCACTACTGGGCCGGTGCGCGCGTTCTTGTTCTATCGCCGACCCCGACGCATCCCCAGGACTATGGAAATCGCAGGCGAATTTTCGAAATCTGCAGGCGGCTCACCGCGGAAGGCGCGCGCATCACGTTCGTTCACTACGCGGCGGAGCACGAGTGGCGCGGCGATGTTCCCAGGGGTGCGGGGAGTGCCGAGCGCGCAATGGCGCTTGCATGGTGGCAATATCACACGATCGCGCCGACACGCATCGTGCACGCCAATGCGATAGGCCATCATCACGAGATCGACGAATGGTGGGACCCCGCCATCGAAAGCTTCCTGACATGGCTTTTTAAGACCCGTTCTTTCGAAGTGTTCGTCGTCAATTATTCCTGGCTCAGCAAGGCGCTCGAGTTCGCCCCGCCATCCCTGCTCAAGATTCTGGATACGCACGACAAGCTCTCGGGCCGCCGGGATGTTCTGGACTCGCTCGGCATACGCCCGGAATTCTTCCATACGACCGAAGCCGAAGAGAAAATCGCGCTCGATCGTGCCGATCTGGTGTGGGCGATAAAGGATCAGGAGCGGGTTGCGTTCCAGCGCATGACGGCAACGCCGGTGTTGACGATGTCCCATATGGAGCCATTCAACGCACTTCCACGCCCCGAACCGGATCCCGATGGCTATCTGCGTGTCGGTATCATCGGCGCCCGCAACAACGTCAATCTCATCAACATCACGCGCTTCCTGAAGGTTGCAGAACCCGTGTTTCGCGAGACATTCGCGCCGATCAAGATCGTTATAGCCGGTTCGGTCTGCAGCCTGTTGAGCGATCTGAACTATCCGTTCGTCGAGCTGCGGGGACCCGTGGAGAACGTCGAGGATTTTTATCGGTCCGTCGATTGCGTGGCGATCCCGATCGAGCTTTCGACGGGCCTGAAAATCAAGGCTGCTGAAGCCATCTCTTTCGGCGTGCCGGTCGTTTCGACCGCGCATGCTTTCGAGGGACTACCGGTTTGCGGCAGTCTGCAAAACCTGGCGGATTTCACCCAACTCGCACGCGCGCTCGCCGATCTGGCGTTCGCACCGCGCACCGAACTGGAGATGGCTGCCGCGGTGTCGCAAAGCACGCATTCGCACGCCATCGCGGAAATCGAAAAGACATTCCGGAAAACCGCAGACTTGGCAGTCGGACAGCAGCACATAATCGTCCTGGCGGTGGATTCGCGCGCATTCGTTCCGGATAGCGTGTTCAATCTTGTTTTGACGTCTACCTATGAGCGATTGCGCGAGCTTGCCACGGTTGTGATTCTGGTCGTTGCCGGCTCGGCGGAGGACGTGGTTGCAAATCCCTCCATCATCGGCCGCTTTGAGCGCATCGTCGTCGGAACGGAAGTCGCTCACGCACAGCATCTGTCCGGCAAGCTCGACACTATGGCGGTCGATGTTCAACCGACCGGCTTTTTTCTGCAGGAGAATCGCCCGAAAGCGGTAATCGCCGACGCCTTGAACTCGGCAATGTTTCTGGAGCATTGCCCGCATACCGAAATCGTTACGCGGCCCGAGCTGATCGCTTTCTCGGAGGATTCGGCGAATTTCAAAGCCCCTGTTGCGGCTTATCGCAGAACCTACGCAGTGGCGCCTGCGCATTCCCGGGAAATGGTGGCACGAGCGACAGCAACCGGGATTGAGCTTCCTACGGAGCCCTATATTCTGCGTCTCTCGCCCAACATGTTCCCCCACAAATACGGTTCGGAAAAGCGCGTTGCGCTACTGGGTTCGCCATGGGCACCCGCGATGCCGGTCGCGGTGCGCATGGCGCAAAGCTGGGGCATGAAACCATTTGTTATTTTCGGCGTGAACGAGAACGCGCCTTCGAAGTGGGGCAAGGTTTCCTGCATCCGCGCGAACGCCTTTGCTTCGCGGATATTGAAGGGGACCGAAATGCCGCCCAAATTCGCCGTCGATCTCTCCGCGGGCGCGCCGGGTTTGCCCTTATGCCGGGAGATACTGGAACGATTGCGTGTACCCACGCTGTCGGTATTGCAAACCGGCCCCCATACTGCCGAGGATTTCGATCTGCTGCCGCTGGCCGCGAGCACCTATGGCGATCTCTGGCATGCGTTCCGGTCGTTCGCGCTGGAGCCGGATGAAACGCACGAGCGCAACTTCGCCTCTGTCTGGCATGAACTCGAAAGCCGGTCGGATTGGACGTGGCTCCGGCGATACAGCAAACAGATACTTGAAGCCGGCGACGTGTGTTGAGCTTCCGGTATCGCACCGGTATTCTGCGTTCCCGCCTCGAATGACGAGCACAAGCGCATGGCCACCACGATCCTTTTGTGCCACGAGCGATCGGGCAGCCATCTTCTGGGCGAGTTTTTGGGCAGTCTCGATGGCGTCAGGATGTTCGACGAGGTCTGCAACGCACGTGCGATCCGGCCGCAGTCGGCCGCCGAATCGTTCCATCGCTTTCGCTACGATGCGATTCGGAGCGATCCGGACCTTCTCCTCGATCCGACCACGGAGCGGCACCTGCAATTCATCCGCGCGTACTTTGCCTATCTGAAGACGCTGGGCACGTTCTCCAACATCGTGGTCGATATCAAATACGGTCATGTCGTGAATTTCGAAAGCTGGTGGTGGCCATTAACGCCGCGTCCGCGCCTGCTTACCTATTGCGCGGAAAACGACGTCGGTGTCATCCATCTGTTTCGCGAGAATTCGGTTCAGGCCGTAGCCTCTGGACAGATCTCGGAGCAGCGCTCCCTCTGGCACTCGTGGGAAAAAGGGGCCGAAGAGGCGCAGGCGCGCACCCACAAGCTGGCGATTCCGGATTTGATACAGCGCGTGCAAGACCTTGAAACCGAGAAGTCCTGGTTCAAGCGATGGCTCGGCAAAGTGCGCCACATAGAGGTGACCTACGAACGCGTTTCTCTCGAACTGGGCCGCGGCGGCGAATTGGACGAGACGATTGCGAAGTTTGCAGGCGGCGTCCGGACAAGACCGTTCTCTCCACGCCACAAGAAAGTCACGCGGCCGCTCAAAGATATCGTCGAAAATTTCGCGGAGTTGAAGGCGGCATGTGACGCCGCGGGGCTTGGACGCTTCCTGCCGTGAAGCCTTTGAGGCGCCGCTATCCCGACTTCCTCGGCATTGGTGCACAGAAGGCCGGAACGACTTGGCTGCATCGCAATCTTGCCAGCCATCCGCAGATCTGGTTGCCGCCGGTCAAGGAGGTTCACTATTTCGACGAGGTGCACATAAAATCGCACAAGCGGTGGACGTCCGCGCACAGGCAGAACAAAGGCAGTGCTCTTCTTCGGGGCTACCTCGCTCGTACGCCAGCCGAAGAACGCCGCCCGAACCGGATCGCACTTCTGGAAACGTTCGTGGAGGATACGATATCCGACGACTGGTATGGCCGGCTGTTCGGCTTTGCCCGACCCGCGCAAATCTGCGGCGAGTTCACGCCGGAATATTCGATCATGCGGGAAAAAGGAATCCAGCATGTCCTGCAATTGTCACCGGATGTAAAGCTTATCCTTTCTCTGCGCGATCCGATCGAGCGCTGCTGGTCGCAGATCCGGATGACCGATAGCCGCCAGAGGGGGAGCGGTTTGGCAGAACTCGAAGAGGCGGCCCGAAGCCCGAGTGTCCTTGGAAGATCCGACTATCCGGGGATCGTCTCCAGATGGAGCAGATTTGTTCCTGAGGAGAGGCTCCACATTGTCTTCATGGACGACATCGCCGAGAAGCCACTCCAGGTTCTGAGCGGTGTTTGCGGCTTTTTGGGCCTGGAATTTCTGCCGGAGCGTTTCACGGACGCGTCAGTGCCCATTCATCCGGGAAACGGCCTCGATATGCCGCCGACCGTCTACGAGAGCCTCAAGCGGTCCTTGCGCTACGTCTACGATCAGTTGGTTTTGCTTTATCCCCAACACGCCGGGAAATGGATGGCCCGCCACTATTGAGTTGCCGCCGCGACATTTAATTGCGCGCTAAACCCGGCGATCTGATACGCTCCGGAAATTGCCGCGAATTGTCCCTAGGTGCTTGACCCTCGGCAGTCGGTCAGTATATTGCGCCGCTCCCGCGAACAGGCCGAGGCGGGAGATTCTCCGTAGTCACGGTTTGGCCCAAGAATTCAAGGACTTAAGCCATGTTCGCTGTCATCCGCACCGGCGGGAAACAGTATCGGGTTGCCAAAGATGATGTCCTGAGCGTCGAAAAGCTCGAGGGCGACGTGGGTAGCACGCTGACCTTCGGCGAAGTCCTGATGCTGGGCGGCGACAGCCCGAAATCCGGCGCGCCGCTGATCCAGGGCGCTTCTGTGATGGGTGAGATCGTCGAGCACGGCCGCGGCGAGAAGGTCGTCGCCTTCAAGAAGAAGCGCCGCAAGAATACGCACCGCAAGCGCGGCCATCGTCAGCACTTCACGAAAGTGAAGATCACCGAAATTCACGCGGGTTAAGAGAGAGCCATGGCACACAAGAAAGCAGGCGGTTCTTCCCGCAACGGTCGCGACTCCAACCCCAAGATGCTGGGCGTGAAGATGTTCGGCGGCCAGAAGATTTCCGGCGGCAACGTCATCGTGCGCCAGCGCGGCACCAAGTTCCATCCCGGCACCAATGTCGGCATGGGCAAGGATCATACGCTCTTCGCGCTTTGCGACGGCCAAGTGACCTTCCGCGAAGGCTACAAGCGCCGCACGTTTGTATCGGTCATTACCGATGCGAATACGGCGCCGGAGGCGGCGGAATAGGCAGTCCATAAAGGGGGCTGCCGATCTATCGGCGGCCCATACGAGGTGAGGGAGATGGTCCGCCATCTCCCTTTTTTGTTCCCTCACCAGGAGGGACCTGTCATGCCAAGTTTTATATTGGAGTCTGAGAGATTGCTGTTGCGGCCGCCGGAGCTTGGCGATGCCGCCACGGTCGCGTTGCTGATGAACGATTGGGATGTCGTGAAGAACCTGTCGCGTGCGCCGTTTCCTTATTCCGAGGACGACGCGAACGCCTTTATCGGACGCCAGGAAGAGGGCCGCGCGAAGGCGACGGACTTCGCCTTCGCGATCACACGCAAGAGCGATGATGCGTTCATGGGCATGTGTGGCGTGCATCTGCGCGAGAAGGGCTATGAGATCGGCTACTGGCTCGGCAGGCCCTACTGGAAACGGGGCTACGCCACGGAGGCGGCCGGTGAGGTTCTGGCCTTCGCGTTCCGCAATCTGAGGGCCGATACCATCGAGGCTGGCTGGTTTCACGACAATCCGGCCTCGGGACATGTGCTGCGCAAGCTGGGTTTCCGGGCCGATGGCGCTGGCGAACGCAATTGCCTCGCGCGCGGTCACAGCGTCTATTGCAACCTGGTGGCCATGAGCCGCGAGCACTGGCAAGGGAAAGCCGCGTGAGCGAACACCGTCCATTGACCTCAGACCGCTGGAAAGTGCTGGAAATCCCTTCAGCACTTCCGGCGGCCGTTGGCGTATATGGTGGGCTTCATGAGATTTCTTGACACCGCCAAGGTCTATGTCCGCTCCGGCAATGGCGGCAACGGCTGCGTCGCGTTCCGGCACGAGAAGTTCATCGAGTATGGCGGGCCGTGGGGCGGCGACGGCGGCAGGGGGGGTAACGTCTGGGTAGAGGCGGTCGATAACCTCAACACGCTCATCGATTACCGCTACCAGCAGCACGTAACCGCCAAGAACGGCCAGCACGGCATGGGCAAGGTGATGACGGGCGCGGGTGGCGACGATGCGGTGATGAAAGTCCCGCCTGGCACGCAGGTCTACGAGGAAGACGGTGAAACGCTGATCTGCGATCTGCCAAATGTCGGCGACCGCGTGCTGCTGCTCAAAGGCGGTAATGGTGGCTTTGGCAACGCGCATTTCAAGAGCGCGACGAACCGCGCGCCACGCCACGCCAATCCCGGCATCCCGGGCGAAGAGAAGACGATCATCCTGAAGCTCAAGCTGATCGCCGATGTCGGGCTGATCGGCCAGCCCAATGCCGGCAAATCGACATTCCTTTCGCGCGTGTCGGAGGCACGGCCTAAGATCGCCGATTATCCCTTTACCACGCTCAACCCGCAGCTCGGCGTCGTGCGCATCGATAGCACCGATTTCGTGCTCGCCGACCTCCCGGGGCTGATCGAAGGTGCACATGAAGGCATCGGCCTCGGTGATAAATTCCTCGGTCATGCCGAACGCTGCGGCGCCATCCTGCACCTCATCGACGGCACGCAGAGTGAAATCGCAAAAGCTTACAAGACCATCCACGCCGAACTTGTGGCTTATGGCAACGGTCTCGAGAACAAGCCGGAGATCGTGGCGCTCAACAAGATCGACGCGATCCCCAAAGGCATGCTGTCGCGCAAGCGCGCATCGCTCGAAAAAGCCTGCGGCCATGACGTATTCATGATTTCCGGCGTGGCGGGCGAGGGCGTCGAAGATGTGCTGCGCGCGCTCGCGAAGATCATTGCCAAACGTCGCGCCAAGGAGCGCCCTGCGCCGGCGCGCGTGTGGACGCCGTGAATGATGCTTCCCAGGCACCCAAACATCAGCTGATCGTCATCAAAGTCGGCTCGGCCTTGCTCGTCGACGGCGAGAGCGGGTTGCTGCGGCGGGAGTGGCTTCGCAGGCTTTGCGGCGATATCGCAGCGCTCCGTCATGAAGGGCATTCCGTCGTTGTTGTGTCTTCCGGCGCGATCGCGCTCGGGCGGCGCACGCTCGGACTGAAACCGGTGGCTTTGAAGCTGGAAGAAAGCCAGGCCGCAGCCTCGGTCGGACAGGTCCAGCTCGCGGAAGCCTATGTGGAAAGCTTTGCCGCGGAAAACATTGTCGCCGCGCAGGTGTTGCTCACGCTCGGGGACACGGAAGTCCGCAGCCGCTATCTCAATGCGCGCGCAACGCTTCGGACATTGATCGAACTCGGCGCAGTCCCCGTCATCAACGAGAACGACACGGTGGCGACGGCGGAAATCCGCTACGGTGACAATGACCGGCTGGCCGCCCGTGTCGCGAGCATGATGGAGGCCGACCTCCTGGTCCTGCTGTCCGATGTTGACGGGCTCTACACCGCCGATCCCTCACGCGATCCGAGTGCCGAACACATTCCCGATGTAGTGGCGATCACGCCGGAGATCGAGAAGATGGCGGGCGACTCCGTGTCCGGCCTGGGCCGTGGCGGCATGGCGTCGAAGCTTGCTGCCGCGAAGATCGCGACCGCTGCGGGCTGCGAGGTCATCATCGCCAAAGGCAGTGCCGATGCGCTTCAAGCGCTCCGCTCCGATGCGCGCTGTACGCGTTTTCGCGCCAGCACCACACCGGCCGCATCCCGCAAGCGCTGGATCGCGGGCGTGCTGAAGCCGGAAGGTGCGCTCATCATCGACGCCGGTGCGGTCAGGGCGCTCGGCGAGGGCAAGAGCCTGCTGCCCGCCGGTGTGCGCCAGATCGACGGACGGTTCGAGCGCGGCGACGCGGTTCTGGTGCGCGACCGCGACGGTCGTGAGATCGCGCGCGGGCTGGCCGCCTATAGCGCCGAGGATGCCGAACGCATCGCAGGCCGCCGCTCAGCCGAGATCGAGGCGATCCTGGGTTATCGCGGACGCGACGAGATGATCCACCGCGACGATCTCGCACTGACGGGAGAGCTGCCGTGAGTGCGCTGGGCGTCGAAGCCCGGCTCGCGGCGCGCATCATGCGTCAGTCGTCAGGCGAAGCCCGCAACAACGCGCTGCGCAGATTTGCGCGCAGGCTGCGCGACGATGCTCCCGCAATCCTTTCCGCCAACGCCGACGATCTGTCCGAGTCCCGGCGAAACGGCGCGAGTACAGCGGTTCTGGACAGGCTTGCTTTGGACGGCAACCGCATCGAAGGGATGGCGAAGGGGATCGAGGAGATCGCGGATCTTCACGATCCGGTCGGCCGCGTGCTGGCGCAGTGGCGCCGGCCGAATGGCCTCGACATCTCGCGCGTGGCCACACCCATTGGCGTGATCGGCATCATCTATGAGAGCCGCCCGAACGTGACCGCCGACGCGGCGGCGCTCTGCCTCAAATCCGGCAATGTCTGCATCCTGCGTGGCGGCAGCGAGGCGATCCGGACGAACGGCGCGATTCACGACGCGATCGCAAGCGTGCTCGCGCAGTCGGAATTGCCGGCGAGCGCGGTCGGATTGGTGCGCAACACCGACCGTGCGGTCGTGGGCCATATGCTTGCCGGGCTGGACGGTGCGCTGGACCTCATCATCCCGCGCGGTGGAAAGAGCCTTGTCGCACGGGTGCAGGCTGAGGCGCGCGTGCCGGTGCTCGCGCATCTGGAAGGCATCTGCCACGTCTACGTTCACGTGAAAGCCGATCCGGCGAAGGCCCGCGCGATTGCGCTGAACGCCAAGATGCGGCGCACAGGCGTTTGCGGCGCGGCGGAGACGCTGCTGATCGATCGCAACGTCCTTGAGGGCCTTGGCGTTGCCATTCTGCAAGACCTGCGAGACGCGGGTTGCGAAATCCGTGGCGACGAGAACATCCGCACGGCGTTCCCCGATGCGAAGCCTGCAACGGAAGACGACTGGCGCACGGAATATCTCGACGCGATCATCGCCGTGAAGGCCGTCGACGGAGTCGACGACGCGATTCGTCATATCGAGACCTATGGCTCGCACCACACCGAGAGCATCGTCACCGAGGACGCGGCCACGGCCGAGCGGTTCCTTGCTGCGCTCGATTCCGCCATCGTGATGTGGAACGCTTCGACTCAGTTTGCCGATGGAGGCGAATTCGGCATGGGGGCGGAAATCGGAATCGGCACCGGCAAGCTGCACGCGCGCGGCCCGGTGGGCGTGGAACAGCTCACGACCTTCAAATACGTCGTTCGTGGCGCGGGCCAGGTGCGGCCGTGAAGGTCGAGCGGGGGGCTTCACACTGGTTGAGGCCGCCAGGGCCCGTGGCGGATGGATTGCGCATCGGGCTGCTCGGCGGCTCGTTCAATCCGGCGCACGAAGGCCATGTCCATGTCAGCGACGTCGCGCTCAAGCGGCTCAGGCTCGATTATGTGTGGTGGCTGGTGACGCCGCACAACCCCCTTAAGGGCCGCGCCACGCTCATGCCGCTCGAGGATCGCGTGCGGCATGCGAAAGAGTTTGCGCACCATCCGCGCATCATCGTGATGGACATCGAGCGCTGCCTCGGCACGCGCTATTCCATCGACACGCTGACGGCGTTGCAGAGGCGGTTTCCGCGCATGTCGTTCGTCTGGCTGATGGGGAGCGACAATCTGGAGATCTTCCGCCGCTGGCGGCGCTGGCCCGACATCGTTCGCCGCGTCCCCATTGCGGTCATCCAGCGGCCCGGAACTGTGCTTTCGATGCTTTCCGCCAAGCCGATGCAGCGCTTCGGCGCAAAACGCAGGCTGGAGGGCGATCTTGTCACCGCCACGCCGCCCGCCATCGCCATCCTGGACGGCAGGCGCAATGCGCAGAGCGCAACGGCGATCCGCGCGGCGGCCCTTCGGCAGGAAGCCTTTGTCCGGGCCGTGCCGCCGTGCTAGACAGCATCCGCAACGCGGACGGGAATGTGCGACTGGTCCTTGTGAGTGACGAGTATGTCCGCTCCGCGTCGCATGTCGTAATGCGAGTGGAGGACTAAACCTGAAAGCCAAGAAGACCGTCGCCAAAAAGGCGCCGAAGGCCGTCAAAAAAGCGCCCGTCAAGGCGGCCGCTCCCGACACCACGCTGCTGACCCGCATCCTGAAATCGCTGGACGACGACAAGGCCGATGACATCGTGACCATCGACCTCGCGGGCCGCGCGTCGTTCTGCGACGCGATCGTGATCGCGACCGGGCGGTCGTCGCGGCACGTCGCCTCGACGGCGGAGCATCTGGCGCGGCGTCTGAAGGAAGCGGGTTATGGCACGCGGCCGGTGAACGGCGCGCAGCAGGGCGACTGGGTGCTGGTCGATGCCGGCGATGTGGTGGTGCATCTCTTCCGGTCGGAAGTGCGCCAATACTACGACCTCGAAGGCATGTGGTCGGTGAACGAACCGGCGCGCGCCCGCGCCGCGCGCTGACGCTTGCGCATTCTCGTCCTCGCCGTCGGTCACGCGCGCGGTACGTCCGAAGCGCCGCTGACCGAGGATTTCGTCACCCGCGCACAGAACATGGGCCGTGGCATGGGAATCCCTGCCATCGCGGTGGAGGAGATTTCCGTCTCGAAGGCGCGCGACATGGCCACGCGCATGAAGGACGAAGCCGAGCGCCTCGCCGCGCGCATCCCTGAGGGCGCGCAGGTCGTTCTGCTCGACGCCAAGGGAAAGGGCATGACGTCGGAGGATTTCGCCGAGATGATCGGCGCGCTGCGCGATGCCGGCACCAAGCATCTCGTCTTCGTTATCGGCGGGCCGGATGGATTGGGCACGCTTCCCAAGATACGCGCAGGACGAAGCCTCGCCTTCGGCCCGCAGACCTGGCCGCATCTCCTGGTGCGCGCAATGCTGACGGAACAGGTCTACCGCGCACTCACGATCTTGGCGGGCCATCCGTATCACCGGGCATAGCCGTCGCCCTTCGAGGGCCGCTTCGCTCGCGCCTCAGCAACCGTGTTGTTGAGGTCTCCATAGCTGATTGTGCTGGAGCAACACGTTGAGGAGTGTGACGAGCTTTCGCATGGCTGCGACGATGGCGACCTTGGGCTTTTTGCCGGCTTGGCGCAGGCGCTGATAGAAGGCTTTGAGGCCGGGCTCGCAACGTATGGCAGAGAGTGTTGCCATGTAGAGGGCGCAACGCACGCCGGGCCGTCCACCACCGATATGGCGCTGACCGCGATGGGTGCCGGAGTCGTGGTTGATAGGAGCGACGCCGGTCAGAGCGGCGGCCTGTTTGGAGCCGATGCTGCCCAGCTCGGGCAACTCGGCCAGGATGACGGCGGCGGTGAGCTCGCCCACGCCGGGGACGGACGTGAGGATGGCGCGCCGGTGGCTGAGCTCTGCGTCGGCATCGATGGCCAGCGCGATGGCGGCATCGACGCCGGCAAGCTGGCTTTTGAAGACGCAAAGGATCTCCTCGATCGAGAGGCGGACCGCACTGGTGGCATGCTCGAGGCGGTTCTTCTCGGCAATCGCCATCTCGACGAGCTGGCGGCGTCTGGCGACCAGTTCGCCAAAGGCCTGGCGGCCGGTTGCAACTTGCGGCAGCGGCCGAGGCCGCAGCACGCAGCCGAACTCGGCAATGATGTGCGCATCGATGCCGTCGGTCTTGGCGAGCGTGCCTTTGGCGCGGGCAAACGCGCGTATCTGGCGCGGATTGACTACGGCGACGGGGATCAAACCCGCTTGGCAGGCGCGCACCAGTCCGATCTCGTAGCCGCCGGTGGCTTCGGCCACGACCAGGCCGGGCGCGACATCGCCTAGCGCTTCCAACAACAGGCTCACGCCTTCGGCCGTATTGGCGTAACGGGCGACCTCGCAAGCGTCATGCACCGCCACGTCGAGATGATGTTTGGAGACGTCAACGCCCACGATCCGTGGTTTTGTTTGATCCATGAGATGCTCCTCCTTGCGATGCGGGCTCAAAGCCCGGGCAACCGTTCGAGCCAAATCAAAGCGGCGGAGGAGCTTGCTGAGGCACGGGCATCAAGCCCAAGGATGACACGATCCTCCGCCGTCCGCGCCCCCGCTTAACCGGCAACGCAGACAGCAAAGATACACCCTCCGCCACATACAAGGGTGACGACAATTTGCAGATCGTCACCCTGAGGTGCCCGCCGACAGGCGGGCCTCGAAGGGCGACGGCTGACACGTAACCACTCCTTAACCACGTCGCGCGATAGTGGTGTGTCGCAATGGGACGTGTGCCCATGGAAATCAAGGGTTCCGGCAGGGTCGATTCTTCCGTGGTTCGCCGCGTCAACAAGGGCGCGAGCGGCAGCGACAGCACATTCACGGTCTCCGGCGCGGGCGATGCCCGTGCCGCCGCCGTCTCCGCGCCCGGCCCGCTGACCGCGCTCGACAGCATCCTCACGCTGCAGGGCATGGACGATTCCATGAACGGCCGGTCCAAGGGCTTGCAGCATGGCGAGCATCTGCTCGACATGCTCGACCAGGTGCGTGACGGGCTGCTTGCGGGGGGTATTCCGCGTTCGACACTCAACCGCCTCGCGGTTGCCGTCGGCCGCCGCCACGAGACGTTTGCCGATCCCAAGCTGCAAGGCGTGCTGGACGAGATCGAACTCCGCGCCCACGTCGAACTCGCCAAGCTCGAGATGATGGACCGCAGAGTCGCCTAGCTTTTGCGCTTCGACTTAGATTTCTGAGTCAAATCCTCACCAAAGTGCTCGACCGCTGTATTGAATGCGGTTTGGAGCAATATCCAGCGCTCTTTTGAACTGCGCTTTCCTTCTGGTGGTTGAAGATTTTTAGGCTTCATGTCTTCCCAAAACCGCTCAAGATCTCCTAGAGCGATTTAGGTCTGAGTTGAATCGGAATTGGGATTCCCAAGGCTGAGCGAGTCAGATTCAAGATGCTGGCTGGGTTGGAGGCCGGCATTGCATGGCAAGACCTCTATCGAACGATCTTCGCGA